>SDBT01001998.1_pt1 | contig 36547 bp, 57 predicted proteins | sample 2277101 | NCBI WGS metagenome assembly SDBT01 (sample SAMN10404973, study PRJNA504765) | marine sediment metagenome | isolation source: marine sediment core GS10_PC15, 103 cmbsf | place: Arctic Ocean: Southern Knipovich Ridge | collected 2010 | reverse complement strand
CTATTAGGGTTATGAATCTTCGTGAAGAGTTTGATTTTTATACTGACCCTAATGTTGATGTATACCCTTTTCCCAGGAATGAATTCTTCAATATTTATCAACCTATATATATCGCTGGCTATCAATCTTTCTATACGCAAAGCAGAGAGCAATTCTTCCGTATTTATCCTCAGCTAGAATTTGATCAAGATGTAGCTACAGGAGATGGAATTTTCACAATAGTGCCAACATTTACTCTCACTAATACTCCGGTTTTAAGAGGGTATAGATATGACCCAGACCCTACTATTTTTTCTCGTGTCTTTGTTTCATTTACTGATGCACTTGGAGTTTCTATCATTGCTAGAGATGATGGAGCTGGAGGGTTTATCCTAGAAGGTACTGGGGGTATTCTTCCAGGAACAATCAACTACGTAACAGGAGTGGTTGCAGGACTTGACTTTTCTCCATCGGTTCCCCCCGCTAATACTATAATTAATGCTCAATATGTCTCCTATCAAGCTTCTAGACCTGAAGCTATGCTTTTCTATGCAGATACATTCTTCCTGCGCCCTATCCCGGATAAAGCATACAAGGTCACTATGGAAGTGCTTAGACAACCTACTATAATGTTGCAGGATGCAGATAATCCTCAACTAGAAGAATGGTGGCAATACCTTGCGTATGGAGCTGCTAAGAAGATTCTGGAAGAGAGACAGGATATGACATCCTTGGCCAACATCATGCCTGAATTTAAACACCAAGAGCTTTTAGCCTTAAGGAGAACTAGCGATCAATTGGCTCAGGAACGCAGTGCCACTATTTATACTGAGCAGGTGCAATTTCCCTACGGCAATTTCTTTAACAGGTTTTAGGAGAATAACTTATGACTTACAATCCCGCAATTCCTCAACCAGCTGACCTGATAGCTACTTCTCAAGGCCAACTCCTAACTAATTATTCGGAGCTCAATCTCGTCTATGGGGATGCTAACCCAGGTGCAGATCCTAATTCTGATCATTATCCCTTTGATGATGCAACAGCAAATGCTAGAAAGCATAGAAAAGTACGTCTTCCAAGATTAGCCGCCTTTCCAACTCCTGCTGCAACCGATGGGGTGATATATACTCAAGCAGCGGGGGGACAAACTATCCCATTTTATAGGAAGGATTCTGGAACAGTAGATTTCCCCTTACTTCCTGTTCGAGCAATGGTACGATTTACAATTGCTGATGGTGTGATAATAGGAACTGCTTTTAATGCTACAGTAACTATGTTAAGTGCTACTACATTTAGAATCAACTTCATAGAAAATTTGCCTGATGCATTTTATTTAGTTTCGTTAACCCAAACCCGAACAGTGGCAGTTAATACAACTGCTGTAGTACGAAGTGGAACCATAGCAAATAATCAATTTGAAGTAGTAGTTCAAAATGGACTGGAGTTACATGTAGTCGTACTTCATTACGTTATAGTATAAAATGGCCTATCAACCTTTCTACATAGCTGGACTCGAAAGCGGATTAATCAAAAGTCCAGAGGCCTTTCTTATCCCTCAAGATGCCTTTCCTGAAATAGAAAACGGATATATTTGGCGTGGTAGGATAAAGAGAAAGTTAGGATATGAGCTTTTAGCTCGATTAACTCGAGTCTTTACTGCTCAAGCCTTGGCGAATACGGCTGCTGATCCACAAACTTACCTTCTTTTTACCATTTTCTCCATAGGCTCTGCGGTCGAAGCAGATCCAACCATCATTCCAGGTACGGTAACTGTTGTTACAGGAGGTATCACCATAAGTGAACCAGCTATCCCGGATGGAACGCTTGATGAAGATCCAGTAGGAGCAGTATCAGGAACTATCAACTATCTTACAGGTTCGCTAACCATCTCGGGAATGGGTATAGGGGCAGTAACTACCGTTTCATTTACCTACGCTCCTGGCATTCCTGTAATGGGAATCGGTAATCGAGAACTTTCGACCATTAATCTAGAAGAACTCATTATTTTCGATCAGGTTTTTGCCTATCGCTACAATACTGTGACTAATATATTTGAAGAGTGGATTTCAGGTACAACTTGGAACGGCAACGATTCAGATTTTTTCTGGACAATCTCTTATTGGCAAGACACAGCTAATCGAGATCTATTTTGGGCTACAAATTTCAATGCAACAGGAGGTATACCTGATCCTATTAGATTTAGTAATGGAGTAACATGGACTACCTTTGCTCCTGCTACAGGAGCAGAATGTACCGCTGAGCTTATGGGTACTATAGTCACACCTTGGATGGCCTTTGGTCCAGTTAATACCACTAATACCCCTGTAATTCCTAATTCAGTAGTTATAACTATTGGGAATCCATCTGAAGAACCTATATCTATTCTAACGGATGATGGCACCCTACCTGTAGGAATTTTAACAAGTACTACTTCTGGTAGAAATGATACAGGTACAATTAATTATGCTACGGGAGCTGTAACATTAGTTATTAATCCAGCTTTAACAGTTAATACACAAGTCCATATAGAATATTGCTTTGGAGCTTTTTTTCTTCATCAAGCTTTGGCGATTGTTCCCTATAAAGATCGTCTCTTAGTGTTCAATACATTTGAAGGAACCACCTTAGCTACCTCCACCAACTTCCCTCAAAGGCTACGATTCTCGCAAAATGGAGATCCAACAGATCAGTTTGATGGTTGGCGTTCCGATATAGCGGGAAGAGGTGGTTTCATAGATGCTCCTACGAGTGAACACATCGTCAGTGTAAGTTTCATTCGGGACATATTGATTGTTAGTATGGAGAGATCAACATGGCAAATTCGCTCTACTGGCAATTCTATTGTTCCCTTTCTTTTTGAAAAAATTGATACCGAATATGGAAGTGATTCGACCTTTTCTACCGTACAGTTCGATAAAGGAGTTCTTCAAATTGGAAGAGATGCATTAACGGTTTGCAATGGAAACAATGTAAGTAGGATTGATCTTAAAATTCCTGATGATATTTCATCATTTGTAAGTCAGAACGACGGGAATAAAAGAGTCCATGGATATAGAGATTTAAACATTCAGCTGGTTTATTGGACTTATAGCACTACTCCTGAATATCCCAATGGAGATACGCGTCAATTTCCTTCTAAGCTGTTAGTTTATAATTATTTAAATGATTCATTTTCAATATGGAATGATAGTTTTACCACCTTAGGTACGTGGTACAGAGATACTCTTGTAAGATGGCAAGATCTTATCCAACCATGGCAAGACAATCCGAATGCTTGGAATTATGCATTCAGACAGCAAAATTTCCCAGAAGTTATTGGAGGAAATCAGCAAGGCTTTATTGAGATTTTCAATAAAAAAACAGTCAATGATCAAAGTCTATTCATTACTGCCATTACAGGTACTACAACCACAACCCTCACTTCTCCGAACCATAATCTTGAAGAAGGTCAGATTATTCGTTTAAGAGCTATCATAGGAGATGCAGGCAATGAAGCTCTGAATGACACATTTTTTAAGATCGCTTCTGGGGTTACTTCAACTACATTTAGGATTCTTGAATTTGTTGCAGGAGTTTTTACAGATGTTGCTCCAGGAAGTGTCTATGATGGAGGAGGAACCATAGAGGTATGTAATAATTTCTCCATAGTCTCAAAGGAATTTAATATTTTCGAGACAGGTACACGTGTCATGATGGGATATATTGATTTCCTTACAGACACCACATCCGCAGGAGAATTCACCTGTCAAATATTTGTAGATCAAAACAACTCCACACCTATCAATACAGCTGGCTTAAATCAAGGGACTGATCCCACCAATTTCTTCAACTCAATAGTTCCCACCTCTCGCCCTCAATTCGATATAGAAGGAGCTAGTAAATATTGGCAGCGTTTTTACTGTCAGACTGATGGTACAACTTTCCAATATCGTTTATCGCTCTCAGATGTACAAATGGTAACTCAGAATATTTATGAGTCTACCTTAACCATCCATGGCTTAATAATTTGGATGATAAGGGGAGGAAGATTGATAAAATAGAATGAGTTCTTTACCTCCTAATTCTCAGCAATCCTTCCTTCCTACTACTTTAATCCTTCCCTCTACACGTGATGAACAGGAATTCAACTACATACTCTCTGATTTCTTGAGAAAGATGTTAGCTGCCATAAACGATAAAGATATTGGGCAATATGTCTTACAAGAAGTGCAGAATGGACAGCAGTATTTTGAGCCAAATAGCACTAATACTTTCAGAGGAATTTATCGTAAAGTTATAGAATTTGGAGCGTTGCCAAATACTGCGACTAAAGAAATTAATCATGAGATTACTGTTACAGACACGCTACGCTTTACGAGAATATTCGGTACTGCTAATGATTCTGATACTTCTTATTTACCTTTGCCTTTTGCTAGTTCTGTTGCTGGCGATGGAATAAGTTTAGAGATAACCCCAACAGTGATAAGGATAACAACAGCTATCGATTATTCAGCCTATACCGAAACTTTTATTATATTGGAGTATTTTAAGGCTTGAGTTGTAAGATAGATTTTTAAAGAGGTGACATATGAGTTTTTTTGGTGGTAGAGAAGAAAGTTTTGAGCAAATGCCTACTAAGACAGGGGGTCAGATGGATCTTTTGTCTCAATTTATACAGAGTTTAATGGGAGGGCAAGCAGGTCAAGGGAAAGAAGAAGCTTTAAAACAACTTATTGGTATGCTAACGGGTTCCCAAGAATCATTTCAGGCTTTTGAAGAACCTGCTAGGCGTGGATTTCGAGAGCAAACAATTCCAGATATTCTTGAGCGTTTTTCAGGAGCGGGAGCAAGAAGTTCTTCAGGTCTTCAACAGACCTTAGCTGGAGCAGGAAGAGGACTTGAGAGCGATTTAGCTCAGCAAAGAGGAGGCATGAAAATGGACGCTATCCAACGACTCCTAGCTAATTTCATGGGACAATCTCAACAAGCATTAGGCACTCAAACTTTTGAGAATATCCATCGTCCACGTCAACCAGGATTGTGGGAGAAATTAATACAAGCCCTGGGTGGCGCAGGTCAAGAATTTGGAAGAATGGGAGGCCAAGCGGCAGGAAAGGCAGTATTTGGAGGGATTTAAATGGTACAAGTGATTAATAGACCTCCAAGTATTGGAGGACTTCTAGGCGAACTTCTAGGAGGAGGAATTAGTGGAGCTGCTGAGGGAGCTAGTTCTGTTATGCAACAGCAATTAGAACAATTTTTTGAAGAAAAAAAACAAAAACAACAACAAGGTCTAATTGAAAAACAAATTCAGCAATTGACTGACCAAGGTTTTAATCCTCAAGAAGCTAGACTTTATGCTCTCTTAACAACGGGTGGTCAAACAGAACTAGCTAAACAAGTTCTAGATCGTATGGTTAGAGGAGGTCAACAACTTCCTGGAATTGGTGGAGCTCCAGCTGCTGTGGAAGGAGAGGGAGTTCAAGAGCCTGTTTCAATTGATGCAGGGACTACTGCTGCAGAACGTATATCCCGTGAAGATAAAAGATACTCTACAAATTTACCTTTATATCAGGCTACTTCAAAAAAAGTTGAAGGCAATGAAACTGAAGGAATCGCTATTCAACGTCTAGAAACTTTAAATGAATCGGAAAAACTTCCTTCTGGACTTGCTAGATGGAATATAAAAATTACAGGAGATGATCAGGGAGAATTACGTTTCCCATGGTTAGCTACTCCTGAAACTCAAGCTTTTATCAAAACCATTAATGATTTTACTGTAAAAGCAAAAGATTCTTTTGGAAGTCGGGTGACTAACTTTGAGTTGCAAAGGTTTATGAAACGCTTACCTGGATTACTTAACAGTCAAGAAGGTCGTAGAGTTGTTTTGCGCCAAATGTCAATTATTAATGAAATGAATACTCTTCACAATCAGGGAATTTTAGATGAAATTGAGGGTGCAGGAGGAGTACGCAAAATTGATTACGATCAGGCAGAACGACGTGCAAAACACAAAAACAAAAAAAGAATTGGTGAACTTAAAAAAGAATATATCAAATTAGAATCAGGAATAGATAAGCTCCAGACAAAGACAAAAGCTCTTAGAAAAGTAGAGAAGGGAACTAAAGTGACTGAAGATGAAGCTTTCCAACTTCTTCAAAAGGCTGGAGGAGATAAAGAAAAAGCTCGAAAGCTAGCACGTCAATTAGGATATGAACTTTAATGCCTGATATATTTGATAAAATCACTTTAGGCGCTGAAGTTGAAACGGACAAAGGGGATATTTTTGATACTCTAGATATAGATTTAAGAGGACCTGAGAAAGAAGGGATTGGTCCAGCTGTAAAAGGAGTGGCTCAGGAAGCCGTTACTTCAGCTCTAGGATCTTATGGAGATATTTTAGACCTCTTACACCTTCAAACCAAAGAACGTCTCACACCAGGCCATAAAGCTATTCTTGAAGCAGAAGCTGATGCTCCAGATTGGTTAATTCCTTGGCTCCAAGATGAAGATTTAATGCCTCGTTTTACAAGACTCGCCTCAAAAGAAGAAGCCCAAGCTATTTTTGGTAAAAAAGACCCTGAATCAGTAGGAGAAAGATTTACTCAGCGTGCTGCTCAAGCTGTCGGAGGAGGTGCAGCATTTGGAATTAGTCCACCTGGATTATTAGCATTAGGAGCGGCTAGCGTACCTGGTCAAACAGCTGTTGAATTAGGAGCACCAGAATGGGTAGGATCTATTGTTGAAATTCTTTCTTTATTGGGACCTGCTGCTTTTAGTAAAAATATCGTTCCCAAAGCTAATCAGAAAAAACTTGTAGAATTTGCTAAATCTAGAGACCTTACTAACAATGAATTAGCTGGGCTTCTTCAAGGTGAAAAAAAACTCACTGTCTTATCAAAATTAGCTAAGAGAACAGGGAAAACCCAAAAGATCCTTTCTTCCATAGAAAGCAAACTCGGTGATGTATATGGAAGTGTAAAAGAACAAGCTTCAGGTTTAGGGCATCTTTCAGGAGAAACAAGTGGGAAGTTAGCAGAAGATTTTGGGAAGGTCTTAAAAGATTTGAAAACTACTCTTGCGGCTTCTCCTGATAAGGCAGCCGCTACTAAATTTGTTGAAGAGGCTATGAAAAATGTTTTTAATCGAGGAACGACTCCTGAAGAATTAATAAATTTTTATCAAGATATTAATTCAGCAGTAAATTGGAATGCTATTCGAGGGGGAAAAAAGAAACTTGCAGCGTTGAAAGAACCTATTTTAGAAGCTTTGCGAAAAACAAATCCTTCTCTAGCTGAAAATTTCGAACTTACTAATCAACTTTATTCTAAGTTTAAGAATTTATCTAAAGCATTAAAGCCAAGAGAAATAGATAAATTCTTACGACTAGGTAAAGTGGGTCATTTTATGTATTCTCTAGCTACACTAAATCCTACTGGATTGAAAATTGCTATTGCTGGAGAAGGAGTTCAACGTTTGTCGCGTGAACTTCTGTTAAATCCTCGTTTTCAAAATCTTTCTCGAAAAATGTTAGGAGCCTTGAAAGGAAATAATCAAGCACGAGCCAGTCAAGTAATGCGAAGTTTCAAAAATCTTGTCAAAAAAGAATCTCCTGATTTATTCGATGAAATAAATTGGGAAGAATTAGATTTATAAATCATAAATAACAGAAACGAGCCCAAATATCCCTAAAATTACCCAAAAACCAATCATTTTACTTTCCTATTAAAAAAACCTTACCTTAACTTAACTTACCCCACCCGAACGGACCTTACCATATCCAGCCAAACCTTATTAATTCCTATATTATGATTCGTTAAACTCAATAACATTAAAGCGACCCATCCCCACAGATCGACCGTCTCCTAATCCAGCAAAAAGACCAGCGCATTCAGCGATTTGTTTCATTTGCTCAGGGGAAATAACTCTATCGTCCCACTGAATATTAAAACTGGCTTCCCAATCTTTGCTAGCGGCAATCCTGTATCTGACATTTCTGCCTTTAGTATTAGGATTGACAACACCAGTAATATCTAAATAAACAGGCTCCATTGGATTTGTGGTTAAATCCTTTTCAGGAGGGAGACTCCTATTTTTTATGTATATAATTGTATCTAAGATATTTAAACAAGAAATAACTTTATTTCTAAGAGTGCCTCTTCCTACTTTGACATTTTTACTCCCTTCTCTAAAAGCAGCAAAAAGATAAGTCCCATGTACAAATAATTTGTTTTCAGGGTCCACCAAGACTGTTTTTTTCCATTCTTGAGGATTGTTCCCCGATTTACCTGCTTGAGGCTTAGCATCTAAAGAAAGTGCTTCTGGAGTAAATGCGTGCCAAATTAAAGGCTTGACACCCTTAATTTTTACTTTATATTGTAACATATCTAATACCTATTTTATGCCCTCTTGCCGGAGGGTGTATTTAAAAAAAACCCTAACATAACTCACCGGAACGGAACCAACCCTACCGGAACCCAACGCAACGCGCCGAAACCAACCGAAACGCACCAGAACGAACCCTAATTTATAATTAAGGAAATTACTGTAAAATATGGGTGAACATTTAAAAAAAACCCTAACATAACATGCCACACCGAAACATACCGGACCAGACCGAACCCCACCCTAACTCACCTAACCATACCGGATAATTAATCTTTTCGATTGATTTCTTCCATCCATTCAAAAAATTTAGCCTCATCAATTAGAATACGGCTCCCATAACGTTTGATGACTTTATCAAATCCAGTTTTTTTACCATTTTGAACCATTCTTCTTAAAGAACCTGTGCTGGGCCACACGTGGAATTTTTCCCATTTTACCAGCGGGATCAATCTAGTCTTGATCTGAGTGACTTGTACTTTCATTATGTTCCAATTTCCATACAGACTATCATAAAGGTACATGAGTGAGCTTATTTTATGCAATTCATAAACTTTCTTTTTTTTTGTGGAACCCTCTAACTAAATAATTTAATATTAAATCAAAAGTTAATCAGAGGTAAAAAAAATGACAGAAATTGGACGCGACCCATTAAGTTACATGGGGATAGACGCAGCTACCCAAGCACAAGTTAATGCGGGATTAGCAGATGACACCTATATTTCCCCTTTGACTTTAGATTTAAATGCCGCTAGCACCACTGAAAGTGGAGTAGTCCGATTAGCAACGGTAGCGGAATCTATAACTGGGACAGCCGTAGATATTGCGAACACACCTGCGGGTCTGGCTGCTGTAGCGATTGCAGGAGCTCCAAACGCTAGTACTTTGATACGGGGAATTATCGAACTTGCTACCGATGGGGAAGCTACAGCGCGTGTGGATTCTGAAAGAGCAGTCGTTCCTTCCAACTTAACAGCCGTATTAGCCGAACCACCTGCTATTGGTGGAACTACCGCCGGAGCTGTAACTTGTACCAACTTTTCAGCTTCTGGAACCTTTGCTCTTACGGGGGATGATGTTCAAGTAACAGAGGGAGGAACCGGTCTTGGTACTTCTGTTTTAGGAGATCTTCTATTAGGTGATGCCGCAAACAGTTATGAGCTTCTCAACATTGGAGCTACACCTCGCCAACTGTTTCAAGTAAATGCAGGTGGAACTACAGCAGAATGGTCAAGCAATATCGATATTCCTGGTACTTTAGATGTCGCTGGAGCTGTAGTATTTGATAGCACATTGCTCGTGTCTGGAGCAATGACCTTCGATGACAGTGTAGTCATTACTGGAACGTTGCAAGTAGATGGACTCTTAACCTGTAATGCCTCTGCTACCATATTGACGGCAGGTACAGCTCTAAACTTAGGTTCTGATAATGATGCCGCTGCTGTGAATCTAGGGGTAGGAACGACAGCTAGAGCGATCGGTATAGGAAATTCAGCGGCCGCCCATACAATTACGATTGGTTCACTTACACTAGGTGCTTCTGTATTAATACAAGCCGGTACAGGTAATTTTGCTATCACACCTGTAGCCACCTCCACTATTACCATTGGAGCCGCTACTACGACAGGTACAATTACTCTTGGCCAATCCACAGCAGCTGGGGGTCAAAATATCGATATTGGTAATGCCATAAATACCGGTGCTCAAGTAGTTAGTATCGCTTCGGGTGCGGCAGCAGCCAACTCTACAGTCAATATTTTTTCTGGAATAGCGACAGCGGGTACTCAGACCTTAAATATGGCGACGGGAGCCTCCGCTACTGCAGTTAATATCGGTAATACGACAGCCGGTACAGCCGTAGCAATTGATTCGGGTACGGGTGGACTTGCTCTTACGACAACAGGAGCAGCGCTACTATCCTTAACCTCGGGGGCCACTCTTACTCTGGATGCCGTTGGAGCACTCGATATTAACTCTTCTGGAGCTGCCATAAATATCGGTAACGACGGAGCTGCATTTGCTATTAATGTGGGTACGGGAGGAGCAGCCAGAACAATTACGCTTGGTAATACCACTGGCGCCACTGATGTAATATTTAATTCAGGAACCGGAGGGTTTGCGTTCAATCCAACTGGTGCTGGTGATATTACCTTTAATGTAACTGCTGGTAACTTTGCCGTGGTCGGTGGTGGTAACAGTGTAGGAATCGGTAACGATGCCGCAAATAATACCGTGACCGTTGGTAGCACAAATGGTACAGCAGTAACAGTAATTCAGTCTGGTACTGGCGATGTTAATGTAACATCTACCGATGAAATTAACTTGGATGCAGTGGGAGTGTTACAGATCAACTCTTCAGCCGCTGCCATTAGTATTGGTAGTGACGCGGATGCTTTTGCCTTAAATCTGGGTACAGGCGGGGCGGCAAGAACGATTACCCTAGGAAATGTCACGGGAGCCACAGATGTAATCTTTAATTCAGGTACGGGAGGTTTTGCCTTCAATCCTACAGGAGTCGGAGATATTACCTTCAATGTGACTGCGGGTGATTTTGCCGTGGTAGGTGGAGGAAATTCCATAGGAATTGGTGATGACGCTGCCAATAATACAGTCACAGTTGGTTCAACTAATGGTACAGCCGCCACCATCATCCAATCAGGTACAGGAGATGTAGTAGTTACTTCCACTGATGACATAACTATAGACTCTGCTGGAGTCCTAGAACTCAACTCCTCAGCGGGCGTAATTGGAATAGGTAGTGACGCAGATGCGTTCGGAATTAATATTGGTACAGGGGCGGCGGCTAGAACGATTACCATGGGTAATATTACTGGAGCGACTGCTTTACTATTTAATGCCGGGACAGGGGGTGTGGCTTTTGCTACTACCGGAGCAGGGGATATTTCTCTTAATTCAACTGATCAGATTGTCCTTGATTCTGATGGAGTCTTAGAACTTAACTCTTCAGCTGGAGCAATCTCTATAGCCAATGATGCTGTAGCCTTAAGCGTGAATGTAGGTACTGGTGCAGCCGACATGACAGTTCTCGTAGGTTCTACCAATACCGCCTCTACTACCACCATTCAAGCTGGTTCAGGAGAAGTCATTCTTAGTCCTACTTCAGGTGCCATAAGCATGGTTCCTGCTACGAATTCAGTAGCTGGGCTTGCTCTTACCATTAATGCACGTCTTGGAGTTGCTACCTTCACAGGTCAAACAACCGGTGCAGCAGCTAATGAAGACTTTGTCATTACTAACTCTTCTTTGGGATCTGGAGATGGAGTCTTCGTCACAGTGTCAAATGAAGGGTCAAACGATGCTGATATGACTCTTGAAGGTGTTATTACGGAAACGGCTGGAACTCTGACAATCCATACACAAAACAACGGGGCAGCGGCACTTAACGGAGATGTAATCATTACTTTCTGGATTATTAATTAATGTGTGGTATAAATTTTGATTTTATACATCTCAAAAAGGAGCACAGATGTCGACGGATGATTCAAAACAAGAACAGGTAATGAGCAATTTTCAAGGTCTCAAATACAGAGCACAAGGTAAAGATTATACCTTTGCTTTTGAGCCTGACTCTCCTCTAGGAGCATTATTTGATGCAGCTTGCACATTTAGGAATCATATTTTGAATATTATGAATCAAAAAGTAGACGCACAAAAGAAAGAAGAAGAAGTAGTTGAAAAACCTAAACCCAAAGAGGAATAATGGCAGGATCTAACATGGCTGCATGGGGGGTCCAGATAACGTATGATTCGTCTACTGGCAATAGTACTTTTCAAGCATTTACAGCAGCTCTTACCCAAAATCCCGCAATAATGATTTTTGATAATCAGTCAACTGTACCCATAACAATTACTGATGACGAAACTTTATCTGGATCTGCCTTTGTGGCTGGAAATGCAGGTAAGACCTTTGCTGCTGGAGAAGCATTAGTTTTGGATTTACGTACTAATAAGGAACTTAGAGCCGACGATCTAACTTGGAGAATCGGCACTCAGTTTTTTGCTGATAGTGCGGCAGGTGTAGGCAATTTTGTAATTTCATTGGTAGTAGCTCAATGAGTCAAATATTTAAAAGCGAAGGTGGTTCTGTTGCTCCTGATATTGAGACCCTAACCGGAAATAATGGACCCCCAGTCGGTCCCGATGCAGCTTTTAATATTGATGTTTTTGGATCAGGAAACCTCGAAACAACCGGAGATGCCGGCACTAATACACTAACTATTTCTGAAATAAACCCTTCTGTTCTAACGCTAACAGGTGGTGGAGGCTTAGCAGTTCCTCCAGATGGTGCAGGCAATATTGACATAGCGGGTTCAGGAGGCATCACAGTAACGAGTGATGTAGGAAATAATCGATTAACCATAGATGGTAGTGGTATTATTGGTGGAGGAATTCTGACCCTCACAGGGAATTCTGGTGCGGCGGTGGGTCCTGATGGAGCGGGTAATGTTGGTCTTACTGGAACAGGTGGTGTTCTAGTCGCTGGAACACCTGGCACTAACTCCCTAGAGATATCATATGTTTTAACAATTACCTGTGGTACAGGGACAACAGTAAATTTAGGAACCGCAGATATAGTGACGATATCTTTAGGAGGTTCAGCTGCAACAGTTATTTTAAGAGCTATCATTGCAGGTAAGGCAGCCAGTGCTCATGGAACAGGAGGACAAGTTGTAGCCACAACTAGGACAAATGGTGCAGTAGCTACCATTGTTGACACTCCAGATATTATTGAAAATGCTGATTTACTTTTAGCCTTCTCTTCTTTCACATTTATAGCATCAGGCAATGACATTATTTTAAGAGCATCAGGTGCTTTGGGAACAGTGATTAGCTGGAGTGCTTGTGTTGAAAGTAGGACTATTGTAAACGGAATATAAATAAAATTTATGTTGTTAAATCCTTCCATATATAGTATAACCTTTCCAAACAGGAAAGTAATGCCAGCATTAATAGATTTAACAAACAAAGTGTTTGGACGACTTACAATATTAAAAAGGGTTCCCACAGACAAAATAAAGCCTCATTGGAAATGTGCTTGCGAATGTGGTAATTCAATCATCACTCAAGGACAGAATTTAAAAAGTGGAGATACCAAATCGTGTGGATGTCTTCGTAGTGAGTTACTGTGCAATGATTTGACCAATGAAAAGTTTGGAAAATTGACTGTGATTGAAAAAGCCCCTAGACGAGGTAAATCTTCTTCTCAATTTTGGTTATGTGAATGTTCATGCGGGAAAAACCATATTGTAAGTGCTCAACATCTTACTCTCGGTCAAATTTCTTCATGTGGAAAATGTATTAGTTGGACACAAGATATTCTTAAAAAATATAAAAATAATTTTCTTTCTTTCGTAAATGAAGAAAAAAATGGGTGTTGGATATGGAAAGGACGCATAGCTAAGGAATATGGCATCTTTTGGGCAGGAAAATTCATCAAAGCACATCGATTTTCCTTTCTTTGTTTTAAAGGACAAATTAATAATAAATCTCTTATTTGTCATACTTGTGACACACCTTCTTGTGTAAATCCTGAACATTTGTATCAAGGAACGCATAAAGATAATGCGAGGGATCGTGATAGTAGAAATAGACAACGCAAACCTAAGTCATTGGTTGGGAGGTAATTATAGCAGGATTCAATAACGATGTTGTTTTCGCCCAAGTGGGAATGAGGATAGGTGATATCACCATTACTTCTAATGAAGAAGCCTCTATCCAATTCTCTGAACCAGGGGCGGATGTAGCTCTATTAATAAACAATACATCCAATACAGCATCTTCAAATACTATGTTTACTATGCGTTTAGAGGGTACGAATGCTGGGAATACATTTTCAAAATATCAAATTGGTAATTCTGATTCTTGGTCATTTGGTACACAAGGGTCAAATACCACTCAATTACGTTGTACTTATAGTGCTGATGGAGATGCTTCGCCTACAAATTTTGACAACCTAGTTTGGAGAGCTGAAAGTACCGGAGGAGTAGGAAGGATAGCAATACGTAGTAGAATGGCTATTGCATCTGGAGGAGAAAGAATAGGATCAGCTGTAGATTTAAATGTTCAAAATGTTGAAACGGATGCCGGTTCTAATGCTACCATAAATATTCAAGTAAGTAATGGAGTAGCTGGAGGAGGTGGAGGAAATTCTGTTCTCAATTGGACAGGCCCAACAGATAATTGGTCGGCAGGTGTTGATAAATCCATGAGTAATCAATGGCGTATAGGAAGTGATCCTACAGGAGCTTTCGATTTTGCGAATGCTGTAATGATTTCCACTCCAGCTGGAGAGGTTACTTTTCCTCAAACTCCAGCATTTTTGGCTTTTAATTCCGTAATAGATTCAAATGTGACTGGAGATGGAACTACTTTTACGTTGATATTTGATTCTGAAGTGTTTGATCAAGGCTCAGATTTCGATGGGACAAGTACTTTCACAGCCCCAGTCACTGGAAGATATACATTTCAGTTCAATGTAACCGTATCAGGTTTAGTATCAGGAAATACAGGAAATAATTTTCACCTACTTACTTCTAATCGAACTTATCGTACCGCCAGCTTAAATATAGGATTAGTGAGACATGTAGCTGCAGCAAATAATTTTATTTTAAAAGGTTCATGCACTGCTGACATGGATGCTGCTGATACAGCTGTCGTACAAGTTAGGATAGATGCAGGGGCTCTTGTTACAGATATTGGTGGAGGAGCCACTCTTGTTACATATTTCAGTGGAGAACTTGCAGCTTAAAGGAGAAAAAAATGCAAATAACAGTAGATGGGGTAGATCTTTTTGAAGTAAATGCTACCGAAATGGAAATGTTAGCTTATTTTTTGTCAGCAAAAACCTTAGATTCTGATTGTAAAAGAAGGCTGAAATGGGTTTTGACACATAAAATAGAACAATGTTACAAAAGATTTAGAGAAGAGTGGATGCCTATCCTCCAAGCTGATCCAGCTGTCACCGAAGTTCCTATTGACGATGAAGCTTTTTTCAAGATGGTAAAGGTACGTTCTGACTATAATGACAGAGATGCCAAAACTGCCTTAGAGGAAGCACAAGGCATTTAACGAGGTATTTTATCTTAGCTAAATTCAAAGAACACATTTACAATTATATAGACTCCCACAGCAAAAGAACTATGATTATATTTGCCATTGGGATGGTCTTGATAAGTGTAATTATATTCTCTATTTTCTTCTTTGGCCCTGACAATATTATCGAAGAGATAGGTGAAAAATATTTTTATGACAAGACTGGCATAGATATAGATTTCACCCCTTCCTCTGTTGAACCTCTTACTTAATCCTGAGGAACTAAAATCCTATAGCTTCCAATAGATGGAGGCTTAAGATACTTATCCACATCTATACCATCCTCCTTCATCTTCTCTATATTATAAGACTTCCTAGGAGCTGTACGAGTGATAGTAAATCCATACGCCTTGAAGTTTCCATCATCCCCAAACTCAACTATTTTTTCTTTGAGCTCTTTCTTCTTACCCTTTTCCAACTTCTCTTTGGTATCAGCCCCTTTGTACTCCAGCAAATAACTATACAGCTCTTCATCCTCAACTTGGATGTAGTCTCCTTTTTGAAAAGGAGGAGGTGTAAAGCTTTTGACATATGCCCAGAATCTATCAGCTGCCTCAAACATCTTCGCTTCAAGCACAGGATCTCTAAAACACTCAATGCAAAAACATTCGCAGACATTGAAGTCCCAGACAGCTAAGAAAGCTCTTTTAGCTTTGGAGATAGCAGCCTGCCATAGAATTTGCATTCTCCATATCTCAGGGATCTTCATTGTATTTCTTAAGTGGGTAATCTTATCCAAGGAATAGGGACATTTGACTTCGTAGATATATTCATTCTCTACGCAATATCCATCCATAGATATTCGGTAAATAGGATTCACATCGCTTTCGGCACAAACACCTTCTAAGAGGATGTTATAGGTCTTCTCTAACCAAGCCACAGCGAGGGGTTCATTTAAAATACCATGCTGTGTATAACGATTACCATTAAATGTAGTGTGAATCCCACACTTCTCTTCCCATAGTTGATGTGGTGTTTTGTAGGGGTTGGCTCCCATGATCGTTCCAATATCTGAAGAGCCAATTCCATTTTGTCTCCAAGCTAACCACTCTTTACTTCTTTGTTCTAACTCAATTATTTTCATTTTTTCTCCTACATTCTCTCATCTATACATTCTCTTATCACATTTATATCAAATGATATAGTCTTCAAAATATCAACTAATTTATGCATGGCTATGAGATTTCTTTCCATGGCCGTAACATGGTTTTTAAGAAGAACCTCATGAATAAGAACCTTATCTCCTATGAAGTTTAGATAGGTTTCTATTGTTTCTATTTTATCCTTCTTTTCCATTTTTACTCCTAAAGGTATTCATCTTGTTCATGCAGTGATCAAATTGAGACTGAGGTAGATAGCTCAACTTGCTTATGTTATAGAACTCAAGGATTTTGTCTAGCAATGATTCATCATTTATTTCAGCTAGGAGCTCCAAAATCTTTTTGGCTTGCATTTGAGTAATATTAGATATCGTATATGATACGCTCTTTGTCTTACCTCCATTTGGCGAGACACAAGCAGCATTGCCATCATCATCCTCTCCGGTTACCACACCTATCATAGCTGAGTAAGCATACCGTTTAGCATAGGTAATCGCACTTCCCATACCTTGCATATCAGGCTTTGTAGGAAGGAGATTCATGCGTGACTCCATCCATTGGCCAGAAGCATGACATAGGCGTGTGAAAAGAAAACTCGTTCCATTTCCATTAGCCATGATCCTCTGGATTACAGATAGTCCAAACTTGGATAAGTAGGGACGAGAAGCATTGATAACACTTGCAAGATCACTGTACTTACTCTTAAAAAAGGGATTCAGGGAATCCTCTTTAGCGATTTCTATTTCTCCTTGAGCTTTTGAGAGAGCCTCAAATAGCTTACCGAGCTCAAAGCTTTCATAGGTCGCTGCTTGAAGGGTCTTCATATTTTCAGGTAGTGTTTCTTCAGTCATTTTCCTTCTCCTCTTTTTCTTCTATTAATTCATCTTCACGTCCTAAAGATTTAACGAGTTGAATCAAACTCTTCTTGTAGGTTCCTTTTGCTTTCGCTAGAAACATAAAATTTTCTAAAGAAATATCTCCCTCCATATAATAAGTGAGGTCCCATAAAGCCGATCGATAACCCGTTTCTTTTTCTAATTTGAGTTCTTTTTCAAAAGTTTCCCAATCCATTCTTATTTCTTTCATCATCCTTCCTCCTCTTTTTCATATGTTTCTATTAAGATTTGTGTTTTCTGGATAACTTCTTCTTTGGAATAACTCATTGCAAATAAATAAGATCTCCATGCTAAAGCTAAAGCTACTTCGGTTATGAGTGGAGATTTATCTTTCTTTACTACAAAAGATGCAATCTCCTGGGCAAAATTATAAATCTCTATTCTTAAATCAATCATCCTTTTTTCAGCGTAGAAACCTCTTCCTTTATGGAGAGGAGGAACGCTGCTCCTTTTTTTATTGGCCTTTTTTATCTTTTTCCTATAAACTACTTGTTTAGTGGAAGCTAGCACACTTTAACTGCAGCTTGTAGATTCTGTTGTCTCTACAACGGCATCTGTCAATATGCCGAAGGTACCTCCGTTCTCGTAAGAGCGTTACGGCTAACCGGACGAAAACTGGAAGGACAAGCTTTAGCCTTTAGGCTGCAGTAGTTGACCCTTTCCCTCCTTTTGGTATTGGATTTCAAACGCTTCCTGGCTTGTATATAAGGCTCTCCATCGGCTTGGTTCCACTTCAGGGGATCTTTCCCTTTGGAATACATAGGATCGGTACATGAGCCTTTCAATTGCTTCTATTACCATGGGAGTTCTCCTGCGTGATAGGCGGCTTCTACTTCCTCTTCAATTAATTCGTAGAGGGCATCATAAATATCGTCATGCTCGGTACTGGCTCCATGAGTGACTATGTATTGACAGAGGATTTTGATTTGATCCTCTATAACACTTTCTTTGATGGACTCCCATTTGGTGACTGTTGGGTTGATATGTTCTTCGATCATCGTTTTCTCCTTTAGGCTTGCACCTATTTTGTGGTTTATGTACCCTATTGTGCAAATCTGTGAATTTAAATCAATAGGAATAAGAATTAAAATGGAGAAACTAAGAAAATACCTAGACGAGAGAGGATTGAGATACGATTGGTTTGCGAGAGAAAAAATGGGTTTAAGTCCTTCTTTTTTTTCTGCTATACTTACGGGGAAAGTTAGCATGCCTAAGAAACATTGGAAAAAGATTATCACTGTGACTGAGGGATATATAACTTTAGAGGACTTGTGGGATGACAAAGGCTAGAGATTTTTCAAGTGAAAATGAATTTACATTCGAAGTGATTGCTCATTATCCGAGCGAAGACAGACTTAGAAGGCTAGAGGGCACATTTCATATCTATTGGCAGGAAATGGATCTTGATTTGAGGGGTATTTTTTATAACTTGAAAAGAGGTAAGCTGCCTTACATCCGCATTCCTTCTCAAAGAGGAATTCTCGATGGAAAGGAGTGTTATTACCCAGCTTATTCCTTCCCTAACGTTCAAAAAACCCAACGTTTCTTTATTGCACTCAGGAAAGCATTCAAGATCTATGCGGAAGAAAAAGGGTTTTGAGATGGCAAGACCAAAAAAATTGGATGATCCCATTAGATTATCGATCGTTATTTCTAAAGAACACTTGGAATGGATAAAAAAAGTTGTTCTTAGGATGAGCTTTAGGGAAGGAACGCAAATTACTCTTTCAGAAGCCATAAGGATAGCTCTTGAAACTGTATATCCACTTCCGAAGAGTCAAACCGACTTTCTAGAGAAAAAAAAGACCCCTTATTAATCCCCATGTGGTAGAAATATTTTGTCCATTTAAGTTGTGGATATAACATTTTTCGTTAGCAAAATCCGTACCCGGTTTTTGTATTTTAGTTCTTTTTTTAAGAGATCCTCTGGGTCTCTTTTTTTTTCGTAAAAATATTTGACATAATAAAAAAAGGGAGTAAGTTCAACACCTACTCCCTAGTCGTTTGAGAATGAATAAAATGAACAAATCCTATGGAAACCATCAAGAAACCATATGATTATTACAACTACTACATAAAAATGCCAAATATAGGAGGCACTATCATGAAATATACTAACACTTCACAGCATATCACAACACAATCTTATGTGCAATTTAAACCTAAGTCTTTACATCAATTAAACTTATCTTTAGGTGAAAACTATAAAGAAAAATTAACAATCAAATTTTAAAGGAGGAAGAATAATGAAACATTCCTATGATTTAAACCATGTCTTCAGTGTAGACCTCGCCTCGAAGCACGGTCTACCCGAAGCCGTTGTAATCCATCACTTTCAGTATTGGATTACTCACAACGCTACACTAAAGCGGAATTTTAGAGAAGGAAGAACTTGGACGTACCAAACCATAGAGGAAATTGCAGCTTTTTATCCTTACTTTTCCAGGGATCAAATTAAAAGGATCATTGAAAAGTTAGTGAAGACTGGAGTACTCAAAAAAGGGAATTTCAATTCCACTTCCTACGATAGAACAACGTGGTATGCTTTTGAAAATGAAGAAATGTTTGGCATTAGGCGAAATCGCCCAATGGAAAAGACGGAATCGGAAAATGGAAAATACGAAATCGCCAAATCAACCCTATATACAGATACTAAACATATCCCTCCTTCCCCCCTACCCCCCCAAGGGGAAGAAAGGAAGGAAGGAATAATACGATTCAACTTTAAGGAAAAAAGATTTGAGAATATCACCCCTGAACTGATGAGCTTGTGGGAAGATCAATACGGTGATTATCTAAATGTTCTTTCTAGGATTAGTGAGTTTTCTTCTCATCTTAGAGAAATAGGAGAAAAGAACCCGAAGAACCTCGAGGCGCGGATACCTAAATGGCTTCAGAAAGGAATTCAAGTGCGTAGTGGAAATATACAGCCAAAAAAACCTAAAGAAACTGTTGGTTATCAAAGCGATCATGATAAGAACTACAATCTGGCTAGTGCTCTTGAAAAAGTCTTCGCTCACCTTAACTTGAATGCAGGACGTACCGCCTTGCAAGCTATGCCGGCTGAGATAGCTTTTAGGATAGATGATAAAGAAAGATATGTTCCAAAATATGATGTGCCTTTTGATACATTTCAATATGACCTGTACGATGCGATTGTGAATAAAGCTAGATATTACCAGGAAGAAATTGTAAAGCTTTTGAAGCCCCTAGATTGAACGAAAAATAAAAAAAGGTATCAGAACACCTGGAACGTGCAAAAAGACAGTAGAGAGGCTTTAAATGACCTTTAAGGGCTATTGGGAAAGACAAATGGAAAGGAAGAATTGAAGATGAAAAGAATAGCATATGAAGAGTTGGAAGAATGTGATAAGCGCATGGTAGACTCTCTTAAAAAAGATGAAGAGTATTCAAAGACAAAGAAAGGTAAGAAAATGGCGAAAGGATTTAGAGAACTATTTAATGGTTTAAGGAGTAAATTTCCTAAAAATAAAGGCTCAGGGGTTATAAAATTTATAAGATATGCCGATGAAGAAAAACACGATAACATTGGATCTCCCAAGGAAAAAGAAGACTCCTAGATTCCAATGCAAAAAATATCATACCGTCTGTAAGGCACTGTGCTGTGGAATAGTCCCCATCCCACGCGTCCTTTGGCAAAAGAAACAGCATGCTATTCAGCGTCCTGTTAGGGAAGTATTCAAGGGACAAGCTACGAGCAAAACTGATCCCTCTATTGTCGAGACCTTTATTCTCCCTCGGACAGATGATAACTACTGTCCTTTCCTAAAAAAAGACTTATCTTGCGCTATTTATGAAGATAGGCCCGATATATGTAAGAAATTTGGAGATGAATCACACCCCATGATGTGCTGTCCTATGCAGCACAAAGATGGAGAACCAAGGAAAGGAGAAATTGAAGATGGACAAAAGAGTTAAGGTTTTGAAAGGCCTTAGTGCATGCGATCTTGAAAAAGAGATAAATATCTGTGCCGAGAATTATCCAGGATATTTGCATGACATTCAATTTACCGCTTTTAGAAGTTGGGATGACGTAAGAGAGACTGGTGTTGATTATTATTGCGCGGTGGTTACTTTTATAACTAATAATTGAAATTAAAATAAGAAAATGTTTATTATCATTTTTATTAAAGGATAAATAATTGCTGAGGAAATCCTTCTTTTCATAAAAGTTCTATGGTTAGTGAGTTAGGAAATATTTCCCATAAAAAAGACAATTTTTTAGCTCATATTCTCCTTCCTGGAAAGCCAGTACCGGCCAGATTAATGCAGGGGAAAAACGGAAAACTTTACAATGCTAGAAAGGCTCATTCGGATACTTGCAAATGGAAGATAAAGGTTCAGTATAGAGGAAAGGTGTACATCGGACCTGTAGAGATAGATTACTATTTTGGCTTTCCCATTCCCAAATCTTGGAGCAAGGAAAAGAGAGATTTAGCTAAGCTTGGAGGTATGGCTCATGCAGTTAAACCAGACTATGACAATCTTAAAAAATTAGTGAACGATTGTATCGAGAAAATCATCATTCTCGATGATAGCCAGATATGCTCTGGTACTTGGAAAAAAGAATATACAAACAAACCTAGAACGGAGATTTTTATATATTATGGTGTTAGGTAGACCAAGAAAGCATCCTAAAAAACCTCCTCCAGCTCCTGGAGATATTGTTTCTAAATTAGGACGTCCAAAGAGCTTCGGAGGAAAATATGATCTGTATGATCCTAAAGCCTTAGCTATGTTGGAGAAAAAGGCGCGTGTTTACTTCATTGCAGCCCTCGGAGGGACTCAAGCTGATTGTGGAAGAGCAGCTGGAATTTCTCAACATGCTATTTCCCAAAATTATAGGCATGAATACTTCACAGGAAAACTCGATCTAAAGATGCGTCTTCGATTTGCTCAATTAGTCAAAGCTTTTGAAGGCGACTCTAATATGCTGAAACATTTAGGAATGGCTCATTGCGAAGAGCAAAAAGCCTTAGCTACTTTGGATTTGTCGAAAGATGAACTTCAAAGCGGTATTGAGAAGCTTATGGAAGGATTTAAGGAGAAGGTAAAACAAGCAACGTCTGAAAAAGGAGAGGAAGATGGATTGGAGGAAGGTTGATGATCAATGGTTTAATTTTTCAAAATTTAGATGTTTGTATGTAAAAATCACAAACTGTGGCCGATATACAATTTGTGTAAAAGATGATGAGCCTGATGGTGATACCTTCTATTTATTCGACAAATTTTTCGATACAGAGAAAGAAGCTGATAGATTCTTAAATGATTTCATGGAACAGAATCGTTGATTTAAATTCATTAATTTATATAGTAGGATGCACAAGAAAAACAGTGATTCGCATTAGCTCAGTTGGTAGAGCGCTCGCCTGTTAAGTGAGTGGTCGGAGGTTCGAGTCCTTCATGCGGAGATATACCGATGAAAGTGTAAAATTTAGGCATGAGAATTTGATATGCCTAAAAAAAGGGATAATTCATGTGTATTTTAAGAGTTTTGCTTATCTTTCTTATATTCGTCCTACTTATAGGTGGATTGCTATGGTGCGCCATTCAGACTTTCTATAGAGGTGAGAAAACAAAAGCTCAAGTATGCATAGATTTTTTTAAAGAAGAAGAGGGGGAAAGTAATGAAAAATAAAGAAATTGAAAGCGACATCCTTCCCGAAGGAGTGAGGGTTGATAATACAGATGAAGAAGCAATGATGAATAAGTCAGAGCCTCCTCCTATCAAAGTACCCTCTTGGGTGGTTCCTTCTCAGAAAGATACAGAGGAAAACTAATGACAGCATCATTTTTCGATCACCAAATCATCTGCGACAAATGCGGAAAGCCCTGCACCTCTATGGTTCTCAAGCAAGAGAAAGACGCTCCTCTCTTCGAGTTTGATGGTGAAGCTATCCATGTGGAATGCTATGTTCGTTTGCTTGTGGATGCTCAATTTAAGAAGCTTATGTATGAGAAGACAATGGAGGATTGGAAGCAGATAAGAAGGATTATTAGAGATGAAATGCCACAGATAAATGTGGATTCGTCGCTTACGAGAGGGAAGGGAATAAAAGAATGAATGAGCATATACGTCTTATTAGATCAACAGATTATCATAACTTTCAATTTAAATTAGATGAATTTCTACATGATAATTTTGGAAAATTTATTGATATTAAATATTCTACTTGTGTAGATGAAAATAGTATATTTTATAGTGCTTTAATAATTTATATACCTAAAAAAAAAGACTGACGATCCAATGCCTGATAAAAAAGTAAGCGCCCTACGCAAAGACTTAAGAGATTTAGCAGAAAAATATAGCACACAGCTCTCTTCTCTTGAAATTGCAGGAAACATTGCTACATTTGGAGTGATCTTGCTTATGTATAATGCTCCTTCTAAGGAGTCAGGAAGGGAGGCTATAAAAATGTGTGTAAAACAGGGACTTAAGTTTGATCAGGAAAATGGAAGGTAAGTAGGAAAAGATGGATTATAATGTAAAAAGATTAATTTATCCATTAGAGCTGATAAGAACTGGAATGTTGTTTTTAGATGTAGTGAGATGGGGTCCTATTGGAGGCTTTTATCCATATAATCCAATACGCTCAATGATACTTTATACATTTGAGAGAGTAGATGGGGGTATACTTCCCATTAATAGAGAATATAAACCTCTTGGAGTTTCTTTTTATTCTCCTTGCGCCTCCTATAAAGAATACAATTTTCTTGTAATTCCGAATGAATATATAGACTTCTCAGTCTTGGGAGGAAAAAATTATTTGTTTAATGATGGATCATTTCCAGGAGAAGCCAAAACCAAAGAAAGATATAGAAACATAATAAATAAATTTTTTAAAGGAATCTTCAATGATGATTTTGAAGGAAGAGCCGACCAATTAAATAAATGGAAATATACGACATGAAAAGAAAGAGATTTCATGCGTATTCCTAAAAATAGCGATTGGGTAAGAATCAAAAATAAAAAAGTTAACCTACTAAAGGTTAAAAGAAATCAAGCTCTCCTAAGTTGGGGAAAAGTTTATAAATTATTTCTAAAACAAGAGATAGACATAAAAGAATTTGCCAGAGAAATGAAAACATTTAATCAACTTGATACAAAAATATTGACTCATCCAGAGTTAACAATGAAACAAATAGAAGAGATTTTTGAAAAAAGATGACTGAAGAACTCATGAAGCTGGTCTTTAGATTCAGATTTCTTATTTATGGTGTCGGAATAATTTGTGCAATCTTGGCTTACTCTGAAAGTGTGTCCAGTCGACCTTTTCCTTCCCTCGATATTAAAGAGATGGTTTCCTTTTGGCCTCCAGATATGATTCCTCATCCTATGCCTCCATGGGAATTCCCTACTGATCCTGACGATCTGCCACCAATGGCTTTAATGAACATTTCCACATACATGGGGTTAAATAGTAACTTATTACTCAACTATCAGTTTCCTACCAAAACCTACCAAATTGGTAGCAAGAGAATTTATGGAATGGATAAAAATAGAAGACCAACTACCTGAAGAAGGGGTGCAAGTTCTTACTTTTGAGACTTTTGGAACTATATATTCAGTTGATTATCTCGTAGTCACTGAGGATCCAGAAAATCCATATGTATGGGCATGTCGTTTGTATGAAGATTGGAAAGATGTTACCCATTGGATGCCTTTACCCTTAGAACCGGATAATAAAGATGTGGGATCTAAGTCCTAAGCAACAAGATTTCTTAAAGAACTCTACGCATAAATATAATCTAGCCATTGGCGCTGTGCGTTCTGGTAAAACGGTATGTGCAAACTTAGCATTCATGCACTTCGCAGCTTCTGATATCGAAGGCCCAATGGTCATCATGGGAAAAACAGAGCATTCTCTAAGAACTAATATCCTCACCCCTTTCTCAGATTTCTTAGGAAAATATTTTCATTACAAAGCCGGTGTTCGTCAGCTAAATATCTGTGGAAGACAGATTGATGTGATTGGAGCCTCAGACCTTAAAGCTGAAGGAAAGATTAGAGGATCTACCTATGCTGGGGCGTTAGTAGATGAAGCAACGGTCATTCCTGAGCCTGTCTTTAGGCAACTCACTTATCGCCTTTCTGTGCCAGGAGCTAGACTTTTCGCCACTACAAATCCTGACAGCCCTCACCACTGGTTCAAGAAGAACTTTATTGATCAAGAAGAGAATGTTGATATGGATGTGAAGGTTTGGAACTTCAACTTCGCTGATAATCCTTCCCTTGATGAAGATTATATCCGACAGATTAAAGCTGCCTCTCAAGGATTATGGTACAAGCGTTTTATTGAGGGACTGTGGGTATTAGCTGAGGGAGCTATATTCGACTTCTTTGATGATAAGATCCACGTCATTCCAGAACCACCCCAATGGGGACGAGAATATGCGATTGGAATAGATTACGGCACCAGTAATCCTTGCGTTTTCTTAATGGTAGGATGTAATCGAGAAGGCTACCCCCATTTCTGGGTTGAAAAGGAATATTATTACGATAGCAAGAAGTCTCAACGACAAAAGACTGACTCCGAATACGCTCTAGATTTATACAAATTCATAGGTGATTACCCTGTACAAGGGATTTACATTGATCCTTCAGCAGCTTCTTTCAAAGCTGAAATGCGTAAGTGTGGGATTCAAAACATCTTTGATGCGGATAACGATGTGCATAATGGAATAAGACTCCTAACAGAATATCTAGCAGGAGGAGATCTTAAAATTGTGAAGAAATGCAATAATCTAATATTGGAATTCTCCAATTATGTATGGGATGAACAAGCAGGTTTAAAAGGAGTAGAAAAGCCTCTCAAGCAACACGACCATTGCCTAGATGCCTTAAGATACGTAATTTATACTCGCTGGAAAGATATCCATAAGAGACACACTACAGCCGACGATATGGATCACTTCCATGCTGATATTTATGGGGGAGGACCTAATCTTCCTTCATTCTTTAGACAGGATGCGAACCAACAATATCCAACATTTTGAGGAATTATGATTTGGGGATTATTTGTTTCGGGATTTATATGCGGATTTTTATGTGCACAGATATGGGAAGGATTTGAAGGGAGAAAATAAAATGAATGAAATTTATTTAATATATGAATCAAGAACATGAATATCCTCCTCCTCTTCTAACGTGTCCTATATGTGGTATTGAAAATCCTAGGATAGGTATACATTTTAATTGGTGGGATGAATATGGGCATCTCCCGAAAAGATGTTGTAAAGATTGTTACAGGCTACATTCTGATAAGCTAGAAAAATTGGGATGGGAGTTGAGCGGAGAAGATGGAGATTAAATAAAATGAAATGGATTAGCGTCAAGGATAGATTACCTTCTCTTTATGACTATGTACTTGTCTGCGAAGTTCCTAATAGTGGCCCCAGCGTTATTTCTGTAGCACGTCATACTGGAAAAGAATGGGAACACCTTTATGGAGGCATAGGATGTTATATGGATATACAGTGGGAAATTGATAGTGAAAAAATTACTCATTGGATGAAATTACCGTGGCCTCCCGTTATACCTGATGTTCCGGATTAGGGTAGGGTTCAGTCTCAAAAAGACTGCACCCCACCCTATTCATATCTTTTTAATTGCCTAGCGAGTAAAGATGCGTTAACCTAAAGTAAATATTTTTATACTCCTATGCGTCTATGACTCTTCATCGGCCTTCTGAACCTTCTTGGTATATTTCTGATACCGACCGTCACATCCTTCAGAAAATGGATGAGACTTACTCCTACAGCATAACTATCAATCAATCCTTTTGGTCGGAAGCAGATATCGATTCTAGATTTAGAGCAGGAGATCAGACCCTTTGGCAAGATATTTATGGAAATTTGCCGGCCTTCAGGAAACGTCAGTTTAACTTTAACCGTATACGCCGTATCTGCAATCTCGTTACCGGCAATCAACGTCGTAATCGAAACTCAACGGTTTACACTCCAAGAGAAAACGCTGACGCATCAACAGCAACTCAATTCACCAAATTACATTACTGGTTTAATGATAGTGCGAATGTTGGAGAAACTATTTCAGGGGCCTTTGATGGAATGCTCACCACAGGAATGAATCTTCTATCTTTCTGGGCAGACTATAGATCTGATCCAATCTCTGGAGATCCAAAAATTGATAACCTTAGCTATAATTCTTTTCTCATCGACCCCTACTTTCGTAAGCATGACCTCTCGGATTGCAACTTCATCTGGACGCGTAAATACCTTTCTAAAATAGAAGCCTTATCCCTTTATCCTCAGCGTAGAGATCAAATTGAGGGTATCAACGTTCGCCAAAGCCGTGATGGAAAGTTTCAGTTCCTGCCTGAATCCTATAACTATGGCATGCAAGACTTACTGTTTTATGATGAGTATTGGTACCGAGACTATAGAGAACAAGAGCTCCTAGTTGACACCAAGACGGGTGAAACAATGGAGTGGACAGGCAATGAAGAGACTCTTAAAGAATATTTAAAGTACTATGGTAATCGGATTACTAAAGTAACCCAAACCGTACCCACAGTAAAACTTGCAACAGTCCTGGAGGGACATGTCCTCTACCATGGTGCGAATCCCCTCAATATCGATCGTTATCCTTTTGTTCCTGTTCTTGGGTATTATGATCCTCAGTTGCCTTATTTTCCTTGGCGCATTCAGGGAATGGTACGTGGACTTAGAGATGCGCAATTTCTTTACAATAGACGAAAGGTCATCGAGCTCGATATTCTCGAATCCCAAATAAATTCAGGTTGGAAAGTAAAAGAAGACGCCCTTGTAAATCCAAAAGACGCTTTCCTCAATGGTCAGGGGCGTCTTCTAACTATAAAACAAGACGCCCAGATGACGGATGTGGAGCAAATCATAGCTCCTCAAATTCCTCCTTCTATGATTCAACTCTCTCAAATCCTGGGGCAAGAACTTCAAGAAATATCTGGGGTAAATGAAGAACTTTTAGGAAGTGCAACAGACGATAAAGCTGGCATTCTTTCTATGCTGCGACAAGGGGCCGGACTTACAACTCTGCAAATTCTTTTTGATCAGCTAGACCAAGCTCAGAAATATCTTGGTCAAATCTTCATGGAGTATGTGCAGAAAAACTTCACTCCTGGAAAAATAGAAAGGATTATTCAAGAGAAACCGTCACCAGAGTTCTATCATCGTTGCTTCGGAAAATATGATACCGTAGTAGAAGAAGGGATCAATACTGCTACCCAGAGACAGAATCAATTTGCTCAGCTTCTTCATCTACGTGAAATTGGTATCCCGATTCCTCCAGCCATTCTTCTAGAAAATGCTACTCTCACCGACAAAGACCAACTTGTAAAAGCTATTGAAGCTCAAGAGCAACAACAATCTCAACAGCAAGAGCAACAAATGCAAGTTCAATTGAAATTACTTCAAGCTCAAATTGAGGATCTACAATCCCGTGCAACAGCCAACGAAGGTCTGGGACTTGAAAGAGTCTCTAGGATTCCAGAGAACCGTGCTTTAGCCATTGAGAGGATAGCAGAATCTCAAAAAGATCAAACATTAAGTGCTCTTAATTATGCTAAAGCTCTTAAAGAATTGGAAAGCATGGACTTAACTCAACTTCAATCATTGCTTCAATTAGTAGATTATCTTCAAGAAAGGATAAAGCCTAAAGAAGCTGAGGCAGAAGTACTTTCACCTATAACTTCACCTCAAACACCTGTGACAGCCCCATAAATCCAAAAAATGTTGTTCCTATAATCAATATTTAAGTATAAGGAATATGTTACCAATGGGTAGCACAATTAGTATGCTTCACTTAACAGCAACTCCTAGGAGGAGATCATGGCTAGACACTATAGCAAAAAATATCCAACAAAAGAATCTCGTGCGGGACATAAATACAATATGTCTGCAAAACATCGTAAAGCTGAGTCTAAAGGAATGAGTCATTACAATGATGACATGCATGAAAAGGCTGACAGTCAAATGTATCATAAAGGAAAAGAATATTATGGAATGGGCTATGGGCACGTAGCTAATCTTCCTCAAATGCATCATCAGCACGCCTATCCTGCCCCTTATGCTCACCTTAAAGAAGATTACCCAGATACGATTGAAGAAATCGATCACGATCTTATTAATAGCTTCGAAAAGGCTGCGGCTTATCCTTCAGACTCCATGTACTGATGCCAATCATGGAGCGACCAAATTCGAAAGCGAAGAATTTGCATAAGCAAGTAATTCTTCATGCTCAAAAGTTTGGTGAAGATTTGGAGTCTTTTGATGTAGAAGAAATATCTATGGAGAAGGCTCCTAATCTATTGAAGGAAAAGAAATTTAGAGATATCGGTGATAGCGGTAGTTTGGTGGGTTTTCAACAAGGTTCGTAAACTAGCTATTTTTAAAAGGATAGGTAAATGGTTAAGAAAACAGTAACGGAAGTTGAATTCGGCGAAAATGTGAGGTTTGTAAAGAACGACCAAGTTGAAATGTACTACGCTGCAGAAGGAAGGGTGGTTACTTGCAAAGGGGGTCCACCAGCAGATGGAACAATTATAGGAAAAGAATTTTCTCAAGCTTTTTGTTCTAAATGCTTTCCTCTCCAACAAAAGGAAGAAGAAAATGGCTAAAAAAGTAACAATAGCGAAGGGAGTTAAAATACCCCGAGGAAAATTAGTCCAAATACAAAAGAAGCCTGGATCGAGTAATGTAGGCAAATACAAAGGTGTTGCCAAAGGCTCTTTTTGTGGAAAAGCAGGAGGGAGTTCCGCTGGTAGTTTTCCCGTCAATAGCAAGAAGAGAGCCAAAGCAGCTTTAGCTTATGCCCACAATGCCCCTAATCCCTCAGGGATAAGAAAGTGTGTTGAAAAAAAGTTCCCTTCTTTCAAAAAGAAAAAGGCGAAATCAAAGGATTAATAGGAAGGCCTATTTGTTAATTTTATTGCCAAAAATGAATGGACTCATATGGCTGGTTTTAGTAATGATATAGTATATGGAGAGAATTTCAACTTCTCTGGAGGAACTGCTCCTTCTATGACAGCAGATGGCCAATTATTAATTGGCGATAGCGGAGGAAATCCTCAAGTTTCAACTCTTACTTCATCCGGTGGTAGTCTTAATATTGCCAATAGTGCAGGTGCTATTAGCCTTACTATAAATGCTCCCGTCTCCATACCAAATGGGGGCACCAATGCTACGTCCTTTACGGAAGGGTCGGTCCTCTTTATGGGGGCAACAGCCTTTTCCGAAGACAACTCCAACTTCTTTTGGGACGACTCTAATAATAGCCTCGGTCTGGGAACCCCCTCTCCTATCCATACACTAGAGGTTCAAGGTCATGTAGGTATCATTCAAGCTGCTACAGCTATTGACCAACATGCCTTTGAGATTACTGCTGATGCAGCAAATTTTGCAGATTTTAAAGCACTAGATATCACATATGATACGGGATCTATAGCTAACGGAGACTTCCAAGCAGTTATACTTGTTAATGTTGACGAGACAGCTTCAACGGGTGGTCAAAATATCGCATTTAATGTTGATACAACGACAGTAGGAAGTGCAACAATAATTGGTTTGAAAACAGGTATTGGGATTAATGCAATCCACCAAGAGACAGGTACTTTTGGTGATATTGATAACATATTAAATATCGCAGTTGATGTCACAGCCGCGTTAGCATCAGGTGGTGCAGGTAATATTTCAGCGTTCGTTGCAGATAATGATACCATGACTTTGGGAGATGCAGCTCAATGGGATGAGCTAGAAGTTATTATTACTACAGGAGCATCAGGAGCAGGGATCGCCCCGACTTTCGAATTCAGTACTGGTGGTACGGGATTCAGTTCCTTCGGGCCGATTGATGGCACTAACGGGTTTCGCAATACTGGAATTATTGACTGGGAAGCAGCAGATCTCTCAGGATGGATAGCTAATGCCACAGGCTTTTTTGAAATAAGAATCACTCGAACCCGTAACAATCTTTCTACTACACCCATTATTGATATGTGTCAGCTAACCTCAGAAACCGAACACATATGGGATAGTAGCGGTGATGTAAACATTAATTCTCTAGTTCTGGCTACTCCTTTAGCAGTAGCGCAGGGGGGAGCAGGGAGGGTATCATCAACCGCTTTTTCAGTTATTTGCGGGGGAACTTCTTCTACAGCAGCCCACCAGAGCATTGCAAGCGTAGGAACCTCTGGACAACTCTTAACTAGTAATGGAGCTGGGGCTCTTCCTACCTTTCAAGCTTCAGCAAGTCTTCCTTTTGCATGGAATGAAGTTACAGGAACCTCTCAAGCAGGAGCTGTAAATAACGGGTATGTCACCAATAATGTGGGTTTAGTCACAGTAACATTACCTAGTACCGCAGCTTTTGGAGATATAGTAAGTGTAGTAGGAAAAGGATCGGGTGGATGGAGAGTGGCTCAAAATGCTGGACAAAGTATTCGTCTCAGTGGTGGTGGAACCACCACTGTAGGAGTAACAGGAAGATTAGATTCAACAGGAACTGATGACACGGTGGAAATTTTATGTGAAACTGCTAATTCTGGCTGGATAGTTATTTCTAGTTTAGGGACTATAACAGTTACATAGGAGAAATATGCCTTTTAAATCAGAAGCTCAAAGAAAATGGATGCACAAAAATAAACCTGAAATGGCTAAACTTTGGGAAGAACACACGTCTAAATCAAAACTTCCCAAGAAAGCTCCTAAGAAAATCCCTAAGAAAAAGAAGTAATGGCTGCTAAAAAAAACTTAGGTACTGTTGCTCTTGATTTGCTCGATAAAAAACCTGAGCCAATCAATATTCTCGATCTAGAAAAAGCCACAGAGAAAGAATTCTTTAAAGAGATGGAAGATATTATCGCCAAACACAAAGGATATGGCGACAAATATTTTATCCAAATCTTAATGCTGCAAGAGAATTTCCATAAACGCTATCTACCCAATGTTTTCACCAGAAAATTTGTTATCCGACAATCAGCTCCCCTCCCGGACTATGATACTACTCTATATAGCTATGATAATCGTCAAGATAAGCTCTGTTTTCATTGGACTATTCCCAGCGCTGAAACGTGTGCCTATCTCAAAACTCACGAATCTGAATTAGATAAAGCAGATACAGAATTGTTAACTCATATCAACCTTTTTGCTCCTAAAAAAGTTTCTTCTCTATTTGTTTGACAAATTCTTTATTTATTGCTCTAATAAATTTTTTACCTGATACGTGAGTCCGCGTTAGAGACTCGGGTAAAAGGCTGTATTGGTTTTCGCCAACCGGAGGAAGTATGCCAGAAGAAGGGGTAGGCGACACTGGAGAGTCCAGTGAACCGCAAGAATCGAACGTTAACCCAGATGAGGTCGTCGCTCATCAAGAAGAGTCTGTCGCTTCCGAAAAACCTGACGTTGAAAAGGAGGCTGTTTCCAGCACTCGAGAGAATACTCAAGAGTACAACTGGAAAAAAGCCCGTCAGGAAATGAATGAGTTGCAGCAGAAAAATAGATGGCTAGAAGAAAGGGATCAAGAAAGATCTCAGCCTAAGGGTAAATCGGAAGAAGAATCATTAAGGGAACTTGAAGAAGAAATTCGTCAAATACCAAAAGATGACATTCTAACGGTTGAGCAACATGAGAAGTTTTCTCTGTATAGAGAGAGGAAAGCTGACCTCAAACTCAAGGCCCTCGAAAAGCGCCTGAATGAGACAGCTCAAGACTCTGTTGAAGAGAAGATCATGAGGCGTTACCCTGACTATTTTTCCGTTGCATCCAGCGATAATTTAGAAGAGATAAAAAGCGATCCTTTATTCGTGAAATCGTTGAAGGGTCTGCAAAATCCTTTTGATCAAGCATGCTTTATCTATGAGCAGTTAAAGTTGAGAGGCTTTAATTCACAAAATGCCGTAGAGAAAAAACAACTTGAAAGGAATGCAGACAAGCCACGATCTAGCAATTCTCTTGGCGGCGGATCACCTTTACACATGGCTAATGACTATAGTGGGTGGCCTAACAAAGATTTGAAAGAAAAAATCTTTCAAGAGATGCAAGAGGCAATAAAGGGCGCATAAGTTGGAGTTAACTTATGACGATCACGACAACCACTACTCTTCCAGCTCCGGTTCAGCAAAGTTTTAGCTATAAACTATTGAGTGTTCCCACTCCCTATTTTATTCATCGCATACCAGCGATGCTAAAGCGAATGCCTCGGAATGGGGGTACAGTTCTAAGAATGCGTAGATATAACGCATTACCAACAGCCTTAGTCCCTTTAGGGAACTCAGGCGTTACACCACCTCCCGTTAACCTAACAGCGGTTAACATCGATGCGGAGATGGACTTCTACGGTCAATACATCATCTTAAATGAGCAAGTTACTCTACAAAACCAAGATCCGGTTCTTAATGAAGCGGCTCGACGTCTAGGAGTTTCTCTTCGTCAAACCGAAGATACTCTTGTTAGGGATATGCTTGCTGCTACTGCTAGTTTCATTAATGCGACTGGTGGAGGAAACGGGGATAATCCTACAGATTTGGCTCGCGCAGACGTCGATTTGATGATTAGGACCTTGGCCGGAAATGATGCCTATACAATTTCTGATAACATCGAAGGAGAAGATCGTTTTGGTACAGCACCAATTCGGGATGCTTACTTCGCTTTGGGATCAACAGATCTAATCGGAGACTTGGAAAATGTAACCGGTTTCATTCCTAAAGCACAATATCCTTCGCCCATGTTGGCTCTCCGGCCTGAATGGGGTTCCATTTCAAACCTTAGATTCTTGCTTTCAAGCATAGGGTCGAGTACTGCTAACGCATCTTTATTGGGTGCAAGAATTTATAACATATTCTGTGTAGGGTTAGAAGCCTATGCTTGCATTGAGCAAGATGGTTATAGTGCTCAGTTTATTTATAGACCACCGATCTATGATTCACCACTAGCGTTAAACGCTTCTGTGGGTTGGAAGATGGCTCAGGTGCCCAGAATTACTAATGATGCGTGGGTGATTAATCTACGTACAACACTAGCTTAAGGGGGTATATTATGAGCTTATCAAGTAATCAAACAATTTTGAGAGGGAATTTTACCTCTAACGGTGTATCTGCTACTGTCAATTTACCATGGCGTCCGAATCGCTTTGAATTGATTAACGTCACGAGTTTTGCTGATGGAGGGGCTGCTAATACCGATGTTATTCTCGCTGAATGGCGTGAAGGGTTGGCAGATAATAGTGTCATCACTAGTCGCCACACCAGTGGTGCTCGTACTCTTCAAATAACTGATATATTCATAGTGGATGGGATTAGAGTTGAAGATACTTCAATTCAAACTCCTGGAGCACAATTAGCCAATCCAATTACAGCTATTACAGCTGCAACGCCAGCCGTTGTAAGTCAAACAGCTCATGGATTGATTGTGAATGATCGGGTACGTATTTATAATACAACTGCGATGCTGAATATTGCTGGGATGGATTTTACCGTCACAGCAGTTCCAGGGGCGAACAGCTTTACTCTTGGATTTTTGGATACCAATGTTGCTCCTTTTGCTGGAAATCCAGCAACGGCAGGTCAAACGCGGCTTTTGTCCGATAATCCCATTTATTCACCACGTAGACTTTTCATTACGACTATAACTCAGGCAGCTTCAGCTGTGATTACCATGTCGGTAACTCATGGACTTGTTGTTGGTCAAGTGCTTCGTGTGAAAGTTCCTGCGGCATTTGGAATGGTTGAAATCGATGGTCTCCAAGGTGAAATCACCGCGGTGAGCGTCGCTAACAACACAGTTACGGTGAATATTGACAGTACAGCCTTTACAGCTTTTCAGTTCCCAACATCTGCTGCAGCTGCTGCGGGAGTTGATTTTGCATTAGTTGTTCCTTTTGGAAATAATTCAACTACAGTAGTAAATGCGCTCGATAATATTGCTACTTTTAGAGTATTTATGGGTACAAATGCTATTGGACCAAACAATGATGTAATGCATTGGATTGCAACTCGCGCCCTTGCACTATAAATAAATGAAAGAGGGGGACAATGGTCCCCTTCCTTTAATTGAAGGAAATATATGACAGCATCACCAAAAATGAGGGCTCAAAATCCTCCAAAATCCTATAAAGAATTAAAAAACGAAGAACTTCTAAGATGCATGAAAGAAGAATGCGTACCGGTTAAAGGGATTTTCAAAAATTATGAATGTGAGGGAGCAACACTAGCTCTTACACAAAGAAAATATCCTTATCATCCTGAATTAAATAGGAATCCTATTTTTAAAGAAGTACTTCAAGATGGTGCGGAACATGAAATTCCTCTTTGGGTAGCTCGATGGTTAAATGGGAAAGATATCACCGCGAAAGAGCTTAACGGAAAACTCGGATCGTGTTCTTATCCTAAATATGCCTATGACATACCAGAAGGAACGGCAACTCCGGTTGTGATTCCAGGGCGAAGAAAACAACGTTTTGGCTTTCAATCTTTGGAATTTACAGCCTAAGGGGGGAAAATGACCCTACCAGCAAACTTTACTCCAGTAAGGAGAGAAATTTCAAATGTAACACAGGCTTTACAAGCTGTTGTTACAACAAGTGCAAACCATGGATACAATTCCGATGAGACTGTACGCGTCATAGTTCCTCAGGCTTACGGCATGGATTTGGATTATATCCAAACGCTAATAAGTGTTGATTCTAACACTCAATTTACAACCCAAATTGACACTACTGGTCAATTGCCCTTCGTTTTACCTGTAGCTCCTCCAGCTTTCACAAATGCTCAGGTAGTGCCAATTTCTCAACTCGTGGATGTGACAGACCGATGACACTAGGAACAGCAACAGCTCTAAGTACTCTTGAAAGAATAATAACTAAAGTTCGTCGATTAACAGCTTCCCCCTCTGATGCGCAATTGGCATCTTCTGAAATTGATAATCAGATTAATACTTTCTATCTCTTTGATATGCCTGAGTCTATTAGGGTTATGAATCTTCGTGAAGAGTTTGATTTTTATACTGACCCTAATGTTGATGTATACCCTTTTCCCAGGAATGAATTCTTCAATATTTATCAACCTATATATATCGCTGGCTATC
>SDBT01001997.1_pt1 | contig 36551 bp, 57 predicted proteins | sample 2277101 | NCBI WGS metagenome assembly SDBT01 (sample SAMN10404973, study PRJNA504765) | marine sediment metagenome | isolation source: marine sediment core GS10_PC15, 103 cmbsf | place: Arctic Ocean: Southern Knipovich Ridge | collected 2010 | reverse complement strand
GAACCGGATCTCTATTGCTCCAGTATCGGAAGCAGTAAAATAGAGCTCCTCTTCTGTCCAGTCATCGATTGGGTAATAATTCAAACCTGCCAAACGCCCTGAAGCCTGCCAAATTGCGATTTGGACTAATTTAGTACCGTCCTCTCCGACTATCCTGTGTTTGAATTTTACTCTATATCCTTTACCTGCTGTAGCATTCCCGACATTCGTGTTTATCACAGAACGGGGTGCTCCCCCTAAATTATCCACTTTTCCAACATAAGTTGACCCGCCTCCCCCATCAGTAAAAGAAACAAAATCACAATTTGTAGGAGTCCAATTTGAAACATTATTAGCCTCCCCTCCGCCTATCTCCATAGCATCACCTTCAGCATAAACTTCGGCTCCTATTACACCGTCGGAGGCGATGGAATTGAAGGTCTGCGAAGACCCCCAGTAATTGTCAGGGCTTCGGAGTTCTGTTTCCTGCAGCAGCTTCATGTAGTCGCCGCCGCTTATATCTACCTTATAATCGGGAATACTGAATTTCGGCACACCCATATAGCCGATCAGCCGCTGCCAGAAATAATCAACGCCGCCGTATCTCGCGCCTACTGAGATCCGCATAAGCCTTTGAGTCTTGAGCCAGTCTTTATAAACAGAGGTCGGATGGTCAGGGTGAAAAATACTATCTTCATTCAGCAGGGTGGCGTCCCAGCTGCCAGCCACTGGATCCGGAGTCTTCCCGGCACCGCCCAGGGAGATTGAAGCTTCCTCTAGAAAATTGCCGCCCTCGCCTACTCCTAGGCTGAGATTCCGAAACTCTGCTACGGATACACTGTCAACGTAATAGGAAATGGCCCCGCCAGCACCATGATCTTTATAAAAACGGATACGGTATGTTGAATAATCCGGGTGAGCGATGAACTCTAGTTCAAACAACTTCCAAATAGCTGATTCCGTGAGTTCAAGAATATTGCTCGATGCATCCCAAGTGCCGTCATCTTGAAGATAAACATTTATCCCGACATCGGTTATATAGAGCCTTAAATTTGAGCTTGCATGTGCAGCTCTAAGATACCAGGTCTTAACTCGGCATTTATTACCCGGCGTTAAGGTGATATCTTGATAGAAGCCCGTGAGGTCACCGCCCGCTGTGGTGGTAAGCTTGCTGGAATAAGTACCGGCGTGGACTGTTGTAATCTCGCGATCAATATTTTCCGGCGATCCAAACTGAGTCCAGTGGGTCAGATGCGTGGCGTCATCCCAAAGCTCCATCGCCCCATCAGTCAACCGTTCCTTTAGCACGTTGCAGATATTCTTCCAATGCTCCCCCTCATAGATTTCGAATTTCATCAGCGCCGTTTGATCGGCTTGTAGAAGTTGGGATGTAGTAACAGATCCGAGCCCTTGCATTAAATCGCTTCCTCCAACAGCATGGAGCCAAAATAATAAACCGTCGGAGAAGCGGGGTCCTCAGAATCAAACTTGAACTCGGTTATCACCACGTTGTACCATTTGTCAGATTCATCGGGATTCTGCCATCTGAGGATCTGATTGAGAGAGCGAAGATAAGTTAAATTATCGAGTTCGGTTTTAGTTAATTCGGGAAAGCGTATGTCCCAATCCCTGAATTCTTTACCGAAATTGTATCTTCCGGATCCATCCATCGCCTCCGCCCGTTCAACCTTTTTATTAATATTAACCGGGAGCACGATCGCAACAGATGGAAGTGTATATTCAGAACCCAGGGGACCTAATTTTCTTGGAATGGCCATTATCTATACCTCTTTTCTTCTCGCTTCAGCCGGGCGAAGATTTTTTCGGCTGATTTGTTGATTGTGCGGTCGTCAAGATATTTTGTATAGATGTTTACCGTCGCTTGGATGGTAGAAGGTCTCGAGTTCGCCGCCATGGTGGGCCTGCTTAGCGCCCTGACTAGAGGAGCATTAATAACAAATTCTCCCGGGTGCAGCCGAGCGATAGTTTCTTTCGGCACGAATCCGCCTTCCTTGAAGCTCGACAGCCCCGCGAAAAGCGCCTTGATCGCCGCTATCGCTCCGCCTACGGCCAAGAGGTTTACCGGAAAGGGAAGCGCCGTCATGACTCGCGGTATGATCTCACCGATAGCCCAGCTCTCAAGAGTGCCTAAAATCGCACCCACGAAACCTTTTAGGCTGCCCTCCATGGCTGCAAATTCACCTATCGCGATTTGAGAAAATTTCAACTGTGCTTCGCTCGTCAGATTCCAGCTCTCCATCAGCTGCTCATTTGCCGTTTTGACTTTTTCAGTTCCAAAAACGTAACTTTCGAGCGATGTCTGAACCTGATCCAGGACTCCAGCGAATTTATCCACCTCTTCGGTAGTTTCCTTAACGCCCTCTGCTACCGGTTTTGTTTCAGCCTTGAGTTTTTTATAACCCTCCGCAGCGTTATCGAGTTTCTTTTCAAGCTCTTCCATCGTGATGACAAGAGCAGTTGTTTTGTCCAGCTGTTCTTCTGCCGTTTCATTATAGCCTTCGCTGATAACCTTCAGATTACCGGTAACTTCCGCGACGCCCGCCAGCACTTTTTTAGCCAGTATCCCAGCGCCGGGAAGCAACGCAAGGATTTTCAGCGGCAGCATCATAGTGTCGATCTGCCAGCGAACATTCTCAACAACCATCGATGCGACTTTGAAGATTATCGCCTGCAGACCATGCCATAGCATCCCGAGGCCCATTACTCCCTTCGCTATGAGTGTGAAAAAATTAAGGACTCCGCGCGTCATGGCACCTGTGTCGCCCTTGACGCTGGTCATAGATTCTGATACCGCGTCAACGAAGATCGTGAGAGCCGGGACAAGCTTCTCTGCCATACCCATCGTCACGCCCGTGACAGCGCCTTTCAGGGTAGTTAGTGCGTCGGTCAATGCGGCCGCCTTGTCTGCCGCTTCCTGATCGAAAACGATACCTAATTCATGGGCCTTCTTCCGGAGTTTTTCCAGGCCCTCTTCTCCTGCAGCGAACAAGGGAAGCAGCTGTGTACCGGCCCGGCCGAAGATTTCCTGTGCCGTAGCCGCCCGGATTGTCGGACTCTCGACCTTTGCAATAGCCCGGGCGATCTTGTCGAATTGTTCTTCCGGGCTCAGTTCCATCAACTCTTCTGCCGAAAGGCCGATCCGATCGAACGCGCGCACGTAAGTCATCAGGCCGTCAGAAGCATCCAGGATCGTTTTCGCCATCTTCTTGACACCCTTCTCCACGGAATCCAAGGAGGCCCCGCTGATCTCTGCAGCATATTTAAGCTCACTGAGCGCCTCGGTGGAGAAGCCGGTCCGGAGTGCCATCTTGTGGACCTCATCACCGGCCTGGATATAGCTCTTAATCATCAGGCCGAAGGCACCAACGACAGCGGCGCCGGCGACGGCTGCCACCTTCCCGATCTTCCTCATCTGACCGCCGAAGGCTTTCATCTTCGCCCGGGCAGACTTCAGGCCGCGTTCCATATCCTTAGTGTCCGCACCGACGCGGACCATGAGTGATTTTACCTGGATTTTAGGTCTCCTTTAATCCTTCATTCCCAAACTCTTTTTAAGTTCATCGAGTCCTTTTTTGATCTCCTCTTTGGTCCAAACTTTTGCCGGGAACATCTCAGGCAATAAATCGGAAATCTCGATCGGCTTCCCGGCTAGATAGCTGACAATCTGTGAAGCAAGCCAGGCCGTTCGGAACCATTCCGTTTTCTCCTTCGCAGCGTTAGCTTCGATCTTCTCCCCTAATTCAATCGGAGTTAAACCCTCAAATTCTGCGTGATCTTTTATGCCTATCTCGAACGCGATCTGTCTGGTCGCTTTGAGGCGGTCGTCTGCGTGACTTTTTTTTTACTGAGCTTCACCCCGACATGATCTGCGATAGCGCTAACAAGAATATTGATAATATCCATGATCGTGTAAGTGTCGCCGATCTTCTCATCTATAAGATCAGTAACTTTTTCGTAAGTGAGATCATCGTCTTCCCAAACTAATCCAACCCAGGCGAAAAACGGAATCTCATCAGTTTCCATCTTCATTATATCAGTCAGCTCGGTCTTCTCCCCGTACTTCTCCCGGATTAACCTGAGTGCTTTGAATCCGTACTTTAACTTCCGGGGCTTGTCCAGTTCAAGGATATGCTCTTTCATTACGGAAGTTCGAAAATCGCGATGGTCAGGTCGGCCGCAGAATCACTATAAGTGATCTGGACTTTCCCGTCGGAATCGTTGAACCGATCTTTCGGGAAGGGGCCGAAAACCTTCTCGTCCTGGGCGGCCGTGATCACGACTGCAATGTCATGGTCGCTGCCCTGATTGCAGGCTGTCTGCGAGTTGACTGTGATCGTCCGCGGATCTGTTGCATGAGCATTTATGACCGCGATAAAATGCCGGCCTGAATTCGTGAACTCATCGCCACCCGAAGCAGCCGATGCAAAAGAGCGGACTATTCCAGCCGCCACGATGATTTGAGGGCTTAATGTAGCCCCAAAAGCTAGTACCACTAAGCTTAGTAAAGTCAAAATGTCCATTGTTTTACCTCCAATAAATTTATTTAACTATTAGCTCTTCGTGAGCGCAGCTGATCCCTTGAGTGAAAAAGATGCAACGCCCGCATCACCCAAGGCGGCAGCTATCGAAAGCGACTCTACACTGGCAAGGCCCATATAGGCAAAACCCGGTGTAATAAACTGGAACTGCTTCAGCGTGCCGGCGTCAAATGCTGCTTCGACTTCCAAAAATCCCGCATCATCTTCGATCAAGAACGCATCAAAACTAAAGCCCCAATTTCTGGTGCTTGCTAAATGCTCTTCGTCGCCGCCGGAATCCTTGTCTGTAGTGTCAATCGTCGCGTGCCCGCGGTCGAAAGTGGCATCTTTCTGACCGCCAACCTTGGTCCATGTGGGTGAGCCTACCGTGCCGGTATTCACTTTCAGATAGATGTTTAATCCTTTTACTTTACCCATCTCACTTTACCTCCTTTTGAGATTTATCAGGGAGTTGTTTCACCCTGAAAATGTATGTTAATCGTACCCAAAAAAGCCCTTTGTGCACTATCGTATGGCCGGTCGCATGGAGCCAGAACCGCTTGTTCCCGTCTGCTATCTCTTCTTTCCCGCAGCGCAGCATTTGATCGAGTGCGCGCCGGGCCTCTTCCCGGGTGTCGCTATAAATTTCGATAGTAAAGATATGACCCTTTTCGGTATCTGCAGCACTAATTTTTTTAGGCAATTTTACTCTATAATCAGGGCAGAGAATCCAGCACGATAATTTTCTCTTAGGCTTCTTCTTCGGTAATTCATGCCAGATCGGGAAGCCCTTGACTCGCTTCATAATGATCTTTCCGATCGCTGTACCTTTTGGGAATATTTTCATTTCATACCTCCTCGATGAGATAACGAGTCCTGAGGATCCCGTGCCTTGTTATCCCGTCGATATCCATTATGACTTCGTTCGTATCGAGCTCGTCCACCACCGCTCGAAAATTCGGAGATAGATCAAGGTCGCTTTTCGTTAGCGCCTGCAAGATCGCGTCGGCCATTTCAAGTACTTCTTTCTTCCCTCTATACTGTGACCAGATATGCTTCGTTGAAAATACCTCCTGGCCGGGCTCGAATTTGTCTGACCAATCAACTGCTGTCATCTCTCCCATCACGACATAAGGAAAAGCTGCCTGCAGCGGTAAGTCATCGTAGACCGTATAGCTGGTCTCCGCCTCGATCCTGGCGATCTCTGCATCGTGAAGAGTGAGGAACGGCGATTTCATCTTCCTAGAATCTCCCGGATTTTCTTCCAGAATTTCTCTTTGTATTTTAACCAGGCCGGGAACAGGTACGGCTTTGCCGGTATTCCCCGCTTCGCTATGGCCAAACAGATCGGCCAAGCAGAGTCAAATCCATGCCGCCGGGCCCATCCTTCGAGCGCGTCGGGTGGAGGAAAATGCGGCTTTGCACCGAATTCAACATAGACCCCGTATTCCGCAGTCGGACCTACTTCAGCGGTCAGCTTATCCATCGAGAGTTCGCTTATGATCGAGTTGGCCAGGAACCCCAGATCCCACGATCTATTGGCCTTGAGCTTGTCCTTGGCTGCCTGCTGGACGTCTATCCCGGAAGCGTATACCTCACCTATGACCTTTCTCTTCTTCTCCTTGCTCAGACGTTCCATGGCCCGCATGATCTCCTTGTCTCCCTTCAGCTTTACGGTGACTTTCATTTCTCTTCCCTGCAGAATATCTCGAGCTCTTCGCGCCTTTCTTTTTTATCCAGAATAGACTCGATCTCGAGTACCCTGTCCCTGTGTTTAATTCTCATTTTTACTGTAATATCTGTCCTGTATCTTATCTTTACCCGGTGCGTAATCTCCGCTTTAATCTGATGCGATTGAAAATATTCACGCCCTGAGAGCGGTCCTACGCTTGCCCAGACGCTTATCACATCTTGCCATGCTACCGTGAATCCTTTCGATCCATCAACGGTCTTCACCTCTTTCTGGAAGGTTATGCGATGCCGCATATCGCCGATCTTCATTATTAAAACCTATAAATTTTATATGGTGAAAGTATTATCTTTGCTTCTTCGAGCGCGTGTACCCGGGCTTTCACGGCGCCCTCGCCGCCTCTGTTTTCGTACATATGAGCTATCAAGACAGATATCCCCTGCTTCAATCCTTCCGGAACGTCTGATCCTGCATCGCCATAGCCCGCTTTAAACTCAATTATGAATGATGCGAAGCCTCGATGAGCAGGCCAACTATAACCTTCCCGGAGCATTATGCGGCCGTTACCGCTGCTTGAGAAATCAACATCATACCGCTCTGTAGCTGCGAGAATATATTTCTCCACGCGATCAGCTTGCGAAGCCGTATGCGTATCAGATAAGCTTGCAGTCATCGTCAATGAAACATCATCCTGGATGCTGAGAATAGTCAATTCTTCCTCACGGCTGCCTCTGCGATTGACGACAACCGTATCATCGACCGAAAACCCCGCTGTGGCTGCCACATAGAGCAGCGCTTGACCTGAAGCTGAATTCTGATCGACCGTACTCTGTACCGCGCTGATCACCTTGATCGATTCTATGCTCTGCAGCGGTGGCTTCGGGATCCTTATTTCTGCAGCTGCAGAATCCAGATACATTTGCCACGTCTGCGTTATGAAAGCGCGCTTCGTTTCTGCTTCAGCAAGCCGCCGGGCTGTTTCGATCAGCGCCGAGATCAGCGTGTTGTCATCAGAGCCGTCTACTTTCAGGTGCAGCTTTGCCTCGGTCAGACTAATCGGCTCAACAGTTGGAGCAGTCTTCAGATTCAGCTGCATTTTTATTCCGCTTCGGGCTCGTCTTTTTCCTTCGTCTCAGGCGGGTCAGGAAGGCTCTTGTCCTCCACAGCTGCGCCGGACTTCAACCAGGTTCTTGCCGAATCCTCAGGAACGTCCTCCGGAACTCTGAGAATATCGCCCGGTGAGAAGGATCGTTTCTGATTCGCGCCTAAGAAGTTAATCCGGATCCGTTTAGGAACGGGAGCCAGTTTTACTTCCAGAGCCTTTTTCTGGGCCGCGGCTTTCTTCCGGGCAGCTGCCCTTTTTTCTTTCTTCGATGCCATAATCTTCTCCTTTAAATCTTGAGGTTAAAAGAGGGAGAGCCGAAGCCCTCCCCCTTATTATTACCTTTAAAATCTCTACTAGAGCGTGCCTACGCTACGTTCTGCTTAAGGTGAGAGCATGAGCATGTAGAACTGATCTCCGCTGCCATTCTGCGTTCGTGGGATGATGAAGCCAGCCATCTGTCCTATCCCTGCTCCCGAATCTGCATAAGGTTCAACATTCCCGCTCTGCGCCCAAAATACTGTTCGTGCTCCTGATGTAATTCCTGGAACTGTCCCATCGGCTACTGCAAAGCACGGCCCCCAAGTCTGCGCCCAGAAATAACTTCCGGATGCGACATCGATCACTGGAACACCTACAACAGAATTATAGCCTACGGTGCTGCAGATATTTCGAAGATCGCGATAAATCGAAGGATATCCGGTCGCCCATGTGGTAGACGGGCAAGCTACTTTCAATCCTGTTTCGAGCGTGAGAACAACATCTGTGCCATCAGATACGGTGCTCGATAAGATCCGATACATCTGCAATGGAGAGGTGAAAAAGACGACATATCCGCCAGCATAATAATTGACGACTGCGGTTGCATCCGGGACGCTCACTTCCGTAGCACCAAGCGCAGCATCTTCTGTGAGTGCTGCATTCAAAGGCCATTGAATGTTGTTGAATCCTCCGATAAATCGATTCAGCGCTGCGCCAGCAAGAGCATAACGGAAGACGCGATCGCCTTCGACCAAGCGCGTTCCGAGACTATATTGCTGCGAAGTGTGGGCTGCGTGAATATCCTGATGCTTTCCTAGAAGCAGTTGATTGCCACCAGAATAAATCTGATCGACAACAATGCCATCCTGTTTCCTAGTTGGATCATAATGTGTCTTCATTTTTTCTCATTTCCTCCTTGCCTAAGCGGCTTCCTTGAGCACTCGAAGCGCATCCGCGCGGATAACGCCACCGGTGACTCTTGCGCTTGCCAATAAACCGACCAATCCAGCGATTGCCCAAAGTTCGAACAATCTCTGAATCGTCATTCCCTGCCTGTCGATGATTCTGTAGCCAGCTTGAATGTCGCCGAAAATAGCGATATCGCCTTCGTCAGTGGCTCCAATTGCGGGGATATCTTCTTGAGCATGGACTGGAAAACCAGCAAATGTTGAAGGCTGTCCTGCCTGGACGTTAGGCTGCCAGAGATATAATTTCTCTGAGCCTGCGCTCTTCAGCTTCCGCATGGCAAGTTCTGTAGTCGACGGGACGAACAGTTTTCCGTTTCTCCGATACTGAGCAGGCACGGCATAGATCAGATCCAGAAAGTCATCAACAACGATCACATCAGCCGTAGCGCCGGTCACTCGAGTAAGAGTAGATCCGTTCAGCATTCCTTCTGGCTGCCGATTGCTATGACCTGTGCCGACTACAAAGCCAGTTTCTTCCATTCGCGCCCGGGCTCTACCGAAGCTGTCAACGAAAAGAGCTTCAAGTGCTACATCCGTATCTGCGAGTTCATCTTTTCCGATCCGCGCTAAGCCTTCAAGGTCTTCAGGATATTGATAAGCTGAACTAGGAGTCACCTCTGTTTCATCAGGCTCATCGCCCAATTCCAGCTTGCCCCAACCCATGGTGACTTCGGTCATGCTTCTGCGTAAAATCCTTTCACGGGTGATGGTGCGCTGCGCTGCAAAATTACGGATGATATTCAAGTTTGGAAGTGCGCGATAGATTTCAGATTCGAGTTCTTCCGGAAGAAGGATCTGCCCGGCTGTATTCGATACGAGAGCTTTCCGTTCCATATCATATTTCTCAGCTGCATCACTGAGCCTCAATTCTCCGCCGCGCGCGCTGCGCATGAATTTCATCCAGTCTGCCTTATACTCTAGCTGCCCTGGCTTGACATCTTTCTTCTCTGTTCCCCCGGGGACTTCTACAGGTGGCCGAGCCATTTTGGTTTCGATCTCATCAACGCGCTTCTTCAGCACTTTTTCAGCATCGAGGCTCTTCACCTCATAAGCCTTAAAGTCTGCTTCAGTGGTCTTTCCTTCTAAGAATTTATCATACTCTTTCCGCTGATCTGCAATGAGCGTATTGATCTTATCGATATCTGATTTAGCTTCGAGCGCGAGTGCAGTTTTGGCTTTTTCAATAAACTCAGCCAGTAATGCTTTTTTTTCTTCTTCTGTAATCTCCAAATTAATTTCTCCTTATTTTAGATTTCCGAGGAGTTTGATTGTGGATCCAAACAAGTGCATGTGCGGCTTGTCTGCGCCTTTCGGCTCTTCCTCCAACACCTCGACGATTGGAGCGAATAGACCCTTCCCTTTGTCCGGAGTGCTTTTAGGCGGCTCCGCAGCTTCGAGAAGAGCGATCAGCGCTTTAGCTGCGCTGTTTAAAAGCTTGATATTGACGGCCGATATCATTCGACCAGCCTTTATTTCATCGAGAAATTCGATAGCGCCTTCTAACGATTTAGAAGCTGCTTCGAATCGCTCATATTTTACGTTATTATCCTTCAACCAGCCTTTCGCTTGCGCAGCCGTGAAGGTAGTAGTCGGGAATCTCAGCGATTGCGGGATCGGGTTATCTGTCGATTTATCTGCGCTTTTCAATTTGCCCCATATTACGGATATCGTTGCTGGAATTTTTACCGAGCCATAGATCGTGCCATCGCTCTTTCGCCTGAAAGATTCATCATCAAATAATACAGGTGCTTTGATTCTCGCGCTGTGTTCATTCGGGAATGGCTTCTCTTCATCCCATTGTTTGACGGCCGAGATCAGCGCTGAATGATGAGCGCCGAACGTGACAGGGGATATCTCATAGAGCTTGACTTCTTTTAAGAATCTCTTCGATCCTTCCCAAACATCTTTCACGGTCTTGAAACCGAACGAGAGGCCTCTGATCGCTTTCTGCTTCATCAGCGCGTGCTTCTCTCTTGCTGCCTGAACCTCGAGATTCAATTCGCCATCTACCTTCAAGCCTTTATTATCGATCTGCAGCGTGGCCACGCCTAACGGCTGCCGCGGATCATGATACCAAAGAATAGGATAAGGCTTGCCTTCTTTTACCGTCTTATCAAAGGCGCCTCTTTCGATGACTTCACCCACTGCATCAGTAGTGCCGAAGATCGCTGCATAGCCTCTGAAAGTCCCCTCTGCCGAGAGGCTCTTTTCATCGATATCAAACGGAAAGGTTTTCTCTTCATAATCCATAATTATCTCCTTTTCCTTGGTATGATTCTTGTGATCTTCAAACTCTTGATCTGTTTCTGTTTAGCTTTTTCTTTCGCATCTGTTATTGCTGCAAAGATAGATACAAATTTCTTCTTTGTTTTTGTTCCGTCTTCATATTCAATCGTTTGCATTTTATCTCCTCACTCTATAGCCGACGGCGCATTCATCATTCGGATGCGTAGTCGGATGATCATCACCGCTCGGGAATGAAGCATCGAGTTCGATATATCCAGCTGCTTCATTGCCCAGGCAGATATCGCAAGGATCTATCCCACCGGCTATCCAAGCTTTCTCCGGAGTTCCCGGCAGCCAGCCTTCAACCGTAGCTTGTCGGATCGCATTTATCTGACCGAAATTATAAGCGTTTGAAATCTCAGTCCTGGCGATCCTCAAAGCTCGATTCTTATGTAGGAATTTTGCATATCGAGCGACCTGCTTATTGATAATATCTGCAGATACACCTTCTTCGGTGAGCGCTGCTATGAATCGAGAAACGGCTATCGTTTCGCGCTGCGTCAATCCTACCATCGGTTTTATTCGCTGCTGTAATACGTAAGGGCTGGTCACCTGCAGAGCGATCTGATTCTGCAGCAACGCATGAGTCGAATTCATCTGCGCAGTGGTGAGATCCACGATCATCTTCCCGCCTTCATTATCCAGCCAGGCTTTCACGCTCGTCATTGTAGAGTCGAAATCGAACTGCTTGCGCTGCAATCGATTCACGTCTTTAGCGATCGCTTCGCCGCCGACAGAGAGGCTTTCGATCCATTCTTGAGTGATGGTATCTCTCACGAATTCTCTGATCATGCGCTCCCACGGTTCTCTCCATTCTGCCGGTACTGTGCCGCTCTCGAGCGCTAGGCGCGTCGTCTTCACGGTCACGATATCAGATTGCTTCGCCCACATTGCTTGTGCAGGATTCGCGATGTCATTTCGCTCTTTCAATATATACCGGCGCAGCTTGAAGCCACTGCGGCCGTTAGAAATAACGATGCTTCGCTCTTTTACTTCTATCGCCATTTATTCTTCAGCTTTTAGAATCCAAAAATCAAACGGAGCATATTGATAAATGCCTTCCATTCATTATTCATTCCAAATTTTTTCATTTTTTTTCTCCTTTTATTTCTTCTTTCTAAAAAAGGGAATGAAATGAACCTGTCCGCATCCGTTGGGGTAGCGGGTTATGCTGTCTCATTCCCTTCATTATTCTTCATGAAGATTTATCGTCTCATGAAACCCGCAAGCACACAAAATTGATACCCGACCATAAAATTGATCATCATCTATAAATCCCCAAACTTTACAATTTGGACAACAAAATTTCTTTATTTTCTTTCCGTCTAACATAACCTCTTTAATTTTATTCTTCATCGCGAGTGAAGCTGATATCACTCAGGGGGATCAGATTCGCAGGGACGAGAATTATATCTCCTGCTTTCCCGATATCATCATCTCCGGTGGCTTTTCTTTTCTCATTTATGGTTCTCCAATGCGCTTGCGCCTGGCGCGTATAGACCGCGGTAAGCTCCTCGCGGATAGCTTCAATCGAATCCTTATCATATTCGAGTAGCAGTCTTTCACCTTCCCACATTGGAGTCAACCAATTATTATACTCATCTTTCAGATAATCCATGAGCGGAAGTATATTCTCTAAGTAGAGCGCTTTTCGCGCTTCTTGATAATTGCTATAGGTCTTATTTTCGGCATCGCCGATGAGCTCGGGAGCGACGTTGAAGACAGCACAAATCTTTCGCGAATTCATCCTATCTGAATTGATCCAATCCATATCTCGCGGCGTAATGGCGAAAGATTGCCACTTGATACCAGCTTCGAAGACAGGCGGCCGCCCTGCATTCTTATAGCCCATCATCTTCTCTTCAAGCTGCTTCTCGAGCGCGACGTGCTGATCATCTTCGAGGTTGCCTTCCGTGACGATGGCGCCAGGCGGTCGACAATCATTCTGCAGCAAGCGAGCATTCCATTCAGCTGCCATAGCCTGGATATCAATCTGTCGCCCGGCCACGCGGATCGGTGAGAGTCCATACCAATCATTCAACGGATGAAAAGCTTTCAGATGCAGAACCTTCTTCATATCGAATACATCATGTTGACTGCCAACAGAATACTTATAGCCCAGGATCGGTTCAGCTTTCGATCCCGGCAGCACTCGCATACGATCAGGGCGCGCATTATAAAGCTCTGTAGGTGGACCCGACTCCGGGCCAACCATGATATTATATGAATTGCCTGCGATGAGATAAAAAGCGAGCGTGTTCTTCTTAAAGGCTGCGCCACCTTCTTGCGGATTCGGCCGCTGCAGCATGTTCAGAAGACCATGCTCTTCAACCTTTTCTTTCTTCCCATCGCTCGAGCTCGGCTTTCTGAATAGGTTCCAGGGGATAGCTCCAGCAGCATCTACGATCTGCTTGACGCAAGCGTATACGGCATAACAGTTTTGATATCCCTCTTTCGCGAGCTTAGCGAGATCCTCATCTGTCCAGATGGGATTACCCCCAAGATTCATCATCATCGAGCGATAGATGGGATTCTGTTTGAAGCGAATATTTCTCAGAAATGTTTTGATCTGTTTAGCTGGCCACATCATCACCTCACCATATTTTTGCTTCCTTTTGGGGCTTTATACTTGCGAGCGAATAGATGACCGCTTCAGCTTGATCGGGTGAGCGCCCGAGCTTCTTCTTGATCTCTTCTTTCGGCATGATCTGAATCTGTCCGGCTGAATTGATCTTATATTTTATTGCCATCAGCTGTGTTGTTAATTCACGATCATCCGGAAGATCAAGATCAGGCAATAGATGCATCATGCCCATATGAATCTCTGCTCGAAGATTTTTGAATTCTCCTGGTGACCGCGCTTTCCCGGAGCCGTGAATCTCGAGAATTTTAATCTTCAGCTTATAGCCTTCCTCCTGCAGCGCCTTGCGCTTCTTAGGAATAAGCCCCTTTAAGATCATCTCTGTATATAATTTTTCCTTCTCATATTTTTGTTCTTTCAGTCGATCCACCACGCCAGCGCCCAAGCCATCAGCATCCACTTTGATAACTATCTTGTCAAGTTTTTCTTTCAAACCAGGCAAAATGCGCGTGCTGCAGCATCGCCATATCAAACCGGTGGTGCGCATCGTATCGTGGCCTTTCTGCTGGCTAAAGATTCGGACGCGCATCCCTTCGCGCAGCGCGATCACTGATTCATCATCCCCACTCCTGGCAACGTCAACACCTATCTCGATCGGCAGAGAAGCCTCCAAGCGCCGCTTAGTTGCTTTCTGTACGTCTAGATATGGATAGACATTATCAGGCTCACCTACAGCTTCCCAATCGCCATCAAGGAGCGCTTTCTGGCGCTGCGGTGTAAGAATCTTCTTCATTCTAGCGATATAGGTATCAGGAAGATTCGCAGCATTATCCATCGGTAGCGATGGGATGAAAATATGATCATCTCGATTACTTTCAATGAAGCGCTCTTTTATCCAACCGATATTCGGATTGCAGCTGAGCAGAAAGAAATATAAGATTCCCGGCAGCTTCAGCCGCAGGCGGGTAGCTAACATCTCATATTCAAGCTCTGTGAATTGCTCAGCTTGATCGATAGCGATCCAGCCGTATTCTCCAGACATCCATTTTTCCCAATCATCAGGCTTGTCACCGAGCCCTCCATAGCGGATCTTGGAGCCATTCTTATAAGTGATGTATTTGCTGCTATGATTCCAATCGGCGACCAACTTCGTATCAATAAATTTATCCATTTGAGGAAGGACAGTATCCCGGAATGATGGCCAGGTCTTCCGGATCAGCAGCCCGAAGTTATCCGGATAATCTAGGTTTAGCTGCTGACCTTCATTGATCAGCGCTGCGGTCTTGCCGCCCCCCATAGCACCACCGAAGAGCTTATATTCTTCTGGCGCTTTATGAAACTCCATCTGTTTTTTATTCGTGCGTGGATCATAGCGCTTGCTGAGATCGACTGTTTCATATTCAATTTGACTATTCATTCTATCGGCTGCCTCTCCTTCCAACTCGAAAGATAATAATAGCAGCCATACAGAGCTACCACGATTGACAAAAGCCAGGGTCGAGCTTCCCAAGCGATCTTCAGGATAGTCTTGAAGAGATAGAATCTTGAAGGGCGGATATTATAATAGATTTTCCCATCCCTTATTCCGTCGTATGTCATACCCAATCTTTTTGGCGGCTTCATTTCTTCTCCTCCTCTTTTTTTACTCGAGTGTCTTTTTCTCCCTGGGGAGATTCTTTACTCGAGTGCATTTTGGTGCCTGTCACCTTTTTCTTAGGATCCTTCGACCGCGGTACTGCGGAGATCACCTTGATCAGCACATCTCCGATATCGAATTCATGCTTATCTCGCCAGTATTTCGGCTCGCGATTCTTCTTCCAGAATATGCAAGCTGTCGTATCAGGGACGACAAATTTCTTGATCTTCTTTATATGCGTGACTATCGGTTTATCATTTGCTTTTTTGCCTGGCTTATATTCGACATGAACCTCTTCGAAGCTGAATCCCAGGGCTCGCTTGAGCAGCGCATTCTCTACTTCAACATCAACTGGTCTTTTGCCCTCTTTTATAGCCTCCATAAACTCTGGATATTTATTTTGATATTCATAATAAACTGCGCAGCTGATCCCGAGGTTCTTTGCTATCTGCGTATCGATCAGCCCACGGCGTGCATAGCCCTGTGCCAATAGAGGGAAGGTATTTTTATCATATTTCTCTTTTCTAGGCATCTCTACTCAGTACCATCCCATAATTATCTACGCCTTCAGCGATCACGATATCTTTCTTCTTGATCAGCCTATTGCGCTTGAATGATCGATAATCGACTGAATGCTGCCAGCGCCCCCATTTCTTTTTTATCTGCGTCACGTCGGGATGCTGTCTCTGCAGCGATCGCGCCATCTGGAGCCGCCCGTCTGCTTTCCCGTCCTGCTTATAGAGCTCGTCCGTATTCCCGCCTTTCATGAGCATCGTCGCGTACTTGTCTGCAAGGAAAGCATAGAATAGAATCGTGCACCAGCCGGCTTTCAGGACGCGAAGAGAGAGATCGGTATCTTCATTGTACCGGCCGCGCCATCTGAAAGGGATATCATTCTTTATTAGGATGCATGAGTAGATCCGAGTATTAAGTAAGAAGGGTTTCCCGATCTTGCCAGTCAACCCTGTGTTAGCGAGAAAAGTATAATTCAATCCTGCGAGCGCGACGTTCTCGTATCTATCTATGAAGTCCTCTGCAGCTTTGAATATCGTCCCGTCGGCAACGCGAATACGTTGATTGTGGAGAAATCTCCTGAAGCACTTTATGTTATCATCTAGAATCCAATGCCGTTCAGTTCCTGCGCTCTCCGCATGATCCCATACCCAATTTCGAGCAGGGATCGAACCTTTCCCGAGGTTGCTGAATGGAAGAATGAGGATCTTCTTTCGATCTATCACTTCAGCGTATTTATCAAGCTCTTGAGGCTCGATGACGATCTTGAAAGGCACGTCTATTTTATCCAGCGCTTTAGCCGTCAGCCGGCTCTCCCACCTTCCTTTTGAAATGATATAGATCGGGTATTCAGGATTCATTTTTAAATGCCTTTGATTTCATATCTTGCCTTTCTTTCTTCGGGAACCATACATATTTCGTCTTCTCTCCTATCGTCTGCTTCAGGAGCTTTGCGAAGTCGATGATCGCTTGCTCCGTCTCGAAATGTACGAAGATCGTCTTCACCGCTTTCGGCGTATTCCCGAATTCCGGCATCCCCTGCCATTCTGCGTTCGGATCGATATCTGGACCGACGCGCTCGATGATCTTCTTTAGATCCAGCCACGGCTCATTTATATCGATCTTATAATCCTCGAGCTTTATATCTTCGATATGAGGAAAGACCAATTCAGCGAGCATATCTTCATCGTATTGTCCTGCTCGATCATTATCCGAGAGCGCGAATTTTATCTTCTCAGCTTCAGATTTCGGCTTGACTATCGATACATCGACCTCTTCGAATTTCATCTCTCTCAGCGCGCGCAGTCTCATATTCCCGCCGAGCGTGATGTATTTTCCTTTCTCCTGGAAGCAGAGCAGCGGCTTGTAGATCCCGAGCTCTTCGATCTGGCGCTTGAGGCGCTTGAAATCTTCCGTCTTTATGTTCCGGGGGTTTTTATCCCAGACATCGATCTCTGAGATCGGGACTTTTTTTATGATCATCTATCCCCCGTTTGCTTTATGGATCTCTGTTATTATTTCCTTTCCCTGCGCTTCGAGTTTATCGAAAAGCTTCCCATGCTGCTCGCTGTTATTCCGGTTAGCTTCTTGCAGCGCTTCGCCGAATATCCTGACCGCTGTTGCATTCTCTCCGATCTCGCGTTCATGCTTGAAGCAGAGGCTTTTTTTGTGCGTGTCGTTTATGCTGCGGGGCGGGTTCGAAGGAACTGAAGCCGGTTTTGATTGCTTCTGAAATTTCAGGATGAAGCCGAAGACGATGATCAAAATTATGACAGCTGCACCCGCTGCCGGGCCGATAATATCCCAGGGGATTCCTTTCAGCATTCGATCATCCCCCGTTGAATTCTTTTCTTTTTTGCAGCAGCCTTTTTCCGGTATAAACGGACACTCCTGTTGTGAGCCAGATCGCGTACGTACCGAATTGAGGCTTTCCCATGTAATACGCCCATGTCAAAAGCACTGCCCAGATGAGCCAGGCGGCTCCTGTGTGGATATTGAATTTTAAAACTTTGGCCATCATAGCCCTCCTTTTGCGGATTAAAATATATAAGATTTAAAATCTCGGAGTGAGAAATGTTCTCCCGGGCAGCTTTTACTTGGGTCATATTCGCGGTGAAGGTGGATATCGCCGATCGTGAGATCGAAGAGAAGCAGCCACAACGAAATGATTTTAGCTCCAGCCTGCAGCTGCGCGAGTGAGGGTATCGTTATGTCGAAATTGCCGATGAAACAGAGCCCCAGGGAATCCTGATTATGACCCCGGACATGGGCCCCGGGCGTATCCCACATTCTCCCCATCAGGATTTCATAATAAAGCTCTTGCCCGCTTTTAACCAGCTCGATGCCGGCATGATATCCGATGTCTTTATAGGGTCGTTTTAAAGTCTGGGTGTGATATTTTCTGATGGCGCCCCACGAAACAGATCCGCTATCTCGGGTGAGGCTATGATGCAGGAATATTTTCTTTGGTTTAAAAGCCATTGCCCTATTTGCTGAAAATAGAGCAATCAAACTAAAATGTCAAGTTAAGATTGCGCTCTTCTCACATACGGTCGATTGGTTTTTCTCTTCAGTTGGCAGGCGGTACAAATTCCCGATTTATTCACGGGAGATATTCTATTGATATTACATTTCGTGCATATCCGCCAGGTTTTCTTTGAGCCGTTCTGCTCTTTTTTAGCTGCTTCCATCGCGTTTTCAGCGTGCTTCAGCGCAGTCTTATTCTTCTTTAAAATCTCAGCTTCGGTCAGGCCCTGTTCAGCTATGGGTCCTGCGACCGCTTCTTCCTTTTGTTCTTTCTCGATATCATCTGCGATTTTCTCCATGGCGCTCGGTTCTTCTTTCCGGTCTTTTAAATACGGATGCTTCTTTTCCTCGATGACCTTCACGGCTTCTTTCAAGGATCGCGGGCTGTCCAGTTTACTCCTCTTTTCCCTCATCTCTTTCAATGCGATCAGATTTTCTTTTTTTATTGCCGGGGGATGTGTTGTGGAGCCGAGATAATCTTCAGGCTTTTCTTCGTCTGATTCTGGTGTGGGATCATTCAAGAAAGCTCCGCCCTCTTCCTCCGGCTCGCTTTCTAGTTCGTATAAGCCGAATCGATATTCTTTCTCTGCTTTGTGGATATTCCAGACCATGATCTTCTCGAAATTTTTGCCCAAGAAATCTCTTAATTCCAGTTTGGTTTTGAAGCCCTGAAAATCCCTTTCCTTCCTTCCTTTGATCCAAGTGAATAAAACGTAATACATATCATGTCTCCTTTAATTTATTTCCTACTGCTTCCATCACTTTTATCAGCGCTTTAAGTTCTTCTTTCGTCAGTATTCGAATGAAAGAGAAGCAGCAAGAGCAATTTACAGCACCGACGGTGGCGCAGATAACGAGCGCATCAAGCTCATTGCATTTTGGACAGGTCTTATTTTTCAATATACCCATTCAATCTTCCTTATAGGTTGCGATCATTATATTCTTTATAGAATTCTTCAATGTTGAGCAGCCTAGCTCGCTCTGCAGCCTTTACGAAACTAACGGAACTCCAAGTCATGAGGACATCAGAAAGGACATGGATTGTTTTACAAAAGAGCGAACGCGAGATGCCGTTTTGATCCTCTGGCCCTTTAATCACCCAACCATTCTGGATTTCTGTAAGTAAAAAAGTCATATTAATCACCTCCTTTAAAATATTGCTTTGATGATCGGGATCACCAGCGTGAAAGTAATGGTTAGTCCAGCGCCGAGCGCGAGCCCGAGCTTCAGCCCATTCCAATATCCTTTCTTCCGCTGCTTCTCGCATCGTTCGAACTTGAGATCAAGCGCTTTTACGATATCCTGATAATTCTGAATCTTCGTCCCCTGCGCCCATGCGATCCGATAGACATTCCAGGTGGCCATCTTCTGAAATTGTGTCGCTTCTAAACTCTCGGACAAGCTGAATTGCGTTTCAGCGAGTCGCTTCTTCATCGAATTGAATTTCTTCATTTCAACCAGCACCACCCGAGCGCAATCTTCCGAGAATAAAACCCCGGTGGCGGTAAGCTCGACAGCTGCGCAATCGATGATCTCTCGCAGCTGCCCCACCATGGCGGAAGGTGGCAGCGCAGCGACCACGTCCACGATCACAGTTTCCTTTCTTTCTAGCTCGCGGATCCGCAGCCGACTCTCTTCGATATTAGCCTCTTTATCAGCTACAACCGCCTCTGCGATGATCGCTTGCTGCTTCGCCTCTTCGATCACTATATCTTTTTTCGCATTATCAGCCACCTTTTCTTTGATCTGCTCATCAAGCAGCTTGATATCGCTCTTGTACGCTGCCTCATTGCACGTATTCGTACCCCAGAATGCAATGATAAGCAGAACTAAAGCTAAATGTAACCAATGCTTTTTAAGCCATTTCTTAGTGATCTTCATTTTCTTGATCTCCCTTATCTATTCCTTGACTTGAAATCTTTTTCGTCTTCAGCCAGGCGCGGATATCCTCTTCTTTTATCATCAGATCATCAGCTGCTATTTCAATGAAATAACTTTTGAAATCCTGATAGATATGATCGATGATCGATCTCGGGAAGCTTCCTAAAAGATCAAGAAGAATACATCTCGCAAGCTCAGATGGACCGCTTCCGCCATAACCCCATTGAAAGCCATCCGGACTATGCCTCACGATATGCGGCAGCGAATATTTCTTATCTCCATCAATCACCATAACGCTCTGCCCTCCTGTTCCATTATTAATTCCTTTATAAATTTTAGCCAATTTAATCACCTCCTTTTTTGATGCTCATTTGTAATTTCTCTCTCAGCCCCCGCCAGACTTTTCGGATCCAAGCTTTCGTTTCCGGAAGCTCAGTCGCTTCTCTGAATGGGACGTATTCTATAGCGCTCAGAATCATATTTCGTTCGTGCTGATCTAATTTCATGCTGTCGCCTGTAGTCAAGAGCCAGATTTTCTCGTCTTTTTCCCCTACTTCTTTCGCTAGAGCTTCGAGTTCTTGCCTCCGGAATATTCTTTCGATCCATTCAGCGATCTTTGACCCGAAAATGTAATAATATTCATATCTTTTCTTTCCCATTTCTCACCCCTTGAACGGCTCTATAGCGATCAGCACGCGCGGCGCTGCGCAGCCGAGATGCTTGCGCGATCGATCATGACTTTCAATCAGAGAATCATCTTTCAGGATCTGCGCTTTGACCAATGCATCTTCTATGCCTTGATATAGATTGCTCAGATCGTACCTCTTCTTATCTTTCAGGAAAAATTCAAGAGTCACTTCTACCGCTATTTCGATCGGCTGCCACGGCCCGGGAAAGACTTTCATATATTCTACCCGCTGTACCCAGAGTTGATCAACAACGCCTTTCTGCCAAGCTCGATATTGCTTCGTGAGTCCTAGCGTGTAGTGGCCACCGATGCGGATGATCTTATAATTCCGCTTCTTGCTCATCGGCTGCCCATCGATTATGAATTTGAGTTCCATCACTTTTTCTCCTCATCATCAAGCCGACAATCTAACTTATCCTGGCAGCGACCATCAAATGTGAAATGCGCTCTGCCGATTATTTTATCCACACCATGAAGCCAGACCCATACGGTTCCTCTATCGGGATGAATATCGATACTTACATGATCATAATCTCCATCCTTCAATTTCAGCTTGAGCACTCTCTTTGCCCTGCGCTCGAAATAATCAGCTAATTCTATGACGAACGACAGCGCTTTGATCTTTTCTTTTTTCATTTTGCTTCCTTTTTTATTTATTTTTTGGTCTTAAATCGTCAATAATCGAGGTTACAATATCCAGAGATAGGCCCAAAAAATGAAGGTCCATCACCGGGTCGGTCAGGTCTTCATCCTGTGCTTGCTTTATTAGGTCCAGGATCTCCCTCGCCTTTTTTCCCGCCCATTCATATTTTATTTCTGGGACCTCCGGCGGTGGTTGGTCCTTTTTTAGCCTTTCGATTTGATCCACTAATTGCACCATGAGAATCCGGACGGTCATTGGATACTTCGAGATTATTTCATCTACTGTTAGGCCCCTTTTTACCGGCGGCGGGGGCGTCGGCTTCTTCGGCCTCCGGATATTCTTCGGCGGTGGTTTATATCCTTGGATTATTTTTTTCATTTAGCCTCCACTATATATTGTGGTGGATTATCCTCGAGCGACATAGATCACTGCGCTTACACCACAATATATTGATTTTTATTTTTTCGCCGGGATGATCTCTTCAGGAATTCTCCCGACTAATTCTACTCCGCTTTTCATAAAGCAGTCGATGAGCTCGGTCTTTTTGCATTTCGTATACGTCGATTTTTTAATCGTATTCTGCAGATAGTCGAGCATTTTCTTTCTGGTGAATAGATCGGCTCTTTGCCCAAATATGAGCATTTCTTTGATCGTTTTCTTCTGCAGATAATCTTCTGTCACCGAGAATTCTTTAAGCAGCTTTACGCCCAGGAATTCTGCGATCTTCAGCCGCGCATCTGCGCTCACTTCTTGCCGATTCAATATGATATCTTCAGCGAACTTCACAAGCCACGCCTTGACCTCTCCCATATTCATTTTCTCTATCAGCTGCCACAATCGCACGTTGCCCTCTACATAGAAGAGGCTGAGATCATCATCTTTCGCTAGCATCGATTTGAAATGATGGCCAGTACTCGCGAAGCCGAACATCGCGAGTCTGATCGATTCATCATCTGCGAGCGGCGCGTGTTCTGCGAATTTTCCCGGCAGCTTTTTCGTCAAGAATTCTTCCCGGAAAAATTCTCCATGCCACGATACCCGGGAGCCCGCTGCAGCTTCTTTCTTGTCGGATTTTCCTCGATTCTGCCATGCTTTATCTCTTCTGTTATAGCAGCTTTTATTGATACATGCTTTCTCTTCGTCGACCTGTCCTTTATACGAGATCAGAGTTATAAAATCCTTGCATTCCTTGCATTGCTTATCAGGCATGAATGCCTGCCCATGCTGATAAAAGCGCTGCCATTCGTCCCAGTCCACCTCTTCTTTGAATCTGAATCCAGTCGTTTTATAATGCTTGAAAAATAATGTCTCTTGCCAATTCTTCTTCAAAAATTGCCGCTGCTTCATTATAAAACACTTCGGTTGATGACAACGGAGCGCTTTTTCATCACCGATATCCCACAGCGCTATTTGTATGGATGAATTCTTCGGGCAAGTCTTGCATTCTTTTTGATCGAAGAGCGCATATTTAAGCTCCGGGCTAGCTTGATCGATCTTATTTTTCAATGATATGATCGTTTCAGGCTCATCATTAAAGCCCTGCAATGTCCAATTGAATACTCCCCTCAGATTTTTCGTATCTGTAATCCGCAGGAGCTGCTGGAGGTGGCCATAACTCAGCGTGCCGTTATCCCATGCTATAAGAACATATTTCGGCAGACTCAGCACGTCGATACGGCTGCGGATATAGCGCGGATTCAAGCCGATCCTCTTCCCGAGCTCAGCGACCGCCGAGCCGTTCTTTCCTTCCTTCTTTCTGCTTTCAATGAATCCCCTGAAGCTCTGCGCTTCTTCCAGATCAGTGAGATCCTCGCGCTGCAGATTTTCGATCATCATAAATTCGAATGCTTCGCCATCGGATAGATCCCTGATCACTGCCGGGATCGTAGCTGTAGGCATTTTCCTCGCAGCGCTGAGCTTGAGAGAAGCCATAAACCTCCGATTGCCAGCGACGACTTCAAAGACCGTGCCATCGCTGGTTTTTTTGATTGGTCTGATCACGATCGGTTGGATGACTCCTTTGACCGCGATCGAAGCTACCAGCTCGTCAAAGTTCCGGCCTTCATAAGTCTTCCTCGGGTTGCGAGGATTCTTCCGGATAGTAATTAGTGAAACGTCTTGATAATTCATGTTACCTCCATTAGTTTAAAAGCTTTTCGCAGCGGGCCATCGGGCAATAGCTTCCAATCCCGACTCCCCATTGCTTTCAGAGCCGTTTCTTTGCAATCATCATGGCAATGAAGCGGCCCTTTTATCCCAGTACATTCAAAGGGATTTACCGATTTGCTTATTCCGGGCAAAATGAAATATCCGCAGATATCGCATCTTGCTCCTGAGCTTGTTATGGTCATTTTTCCTCCTCCGATTTCTCATATTCTTTTATGATGCCTTCAAGGAATTCCTTTTCTCCTATGCCATGACGGATAGCATCTTTTAACACCGCTACAAAATTCGCATCCAGGGTCTTGTCCCTACCTGGCGACCAAAGGACTTTAAATCGATCATGCTCCCATAAAATCGGAATCCCTTTTTTTATCATCTCTTTTATTTGCTCGTAAGCAACCGTTGTGAGACCTACAGCCTTTTCTAAATCATCTAAGAGTTCTGCTTGAGATAGCTTAAACATTTCCTCTTCCGGAGGATCTTCATAGCATTCAAATGTGATGCTGTTCCCACCGCCTAAGTCGTAATGATCCTCCAGGAATTCGCGCGGATTTATATCGTGTACCGCGCAATAGTCCTTCCATTCCAGCCAATTCATCTGGATCGTTTTATCTTTCATTTGGGAAACTCCTGGATCAGCGATTCTCCCCAAATCTTTTTGAGATTATTTTTGAGGAAGACAGGAGTTTGACTAGCTTCGCATTCGAACACGATTTCCTTTATCCAAGCTCTCTCCGGTTGTTTTTTATTACCATATCCTGTAAGTCGCCCCACGATTATCCAATCAAAAAGCCAGAGTTCTTCAATGATTTCTATCGATTGAAATAATGGCTCAAAAGAGATGAATCTTATTTTAGGATTTCGTCTATAAAGATCAAAGGCTTTGCTCCATTGATCTTCATCTCCCGTTATCGTCACACCTAACCACACATTGTGGGGTATCGGCCGATCAATATTCTGAGGAAATTTCGTCAAGATATAGAATCGATGCTGCGGACAGCGCTCGATGATCTTGAATATTTCATCGCGTGTGAATTTATCCGGAGAGTGAAACAATTCATAAGTGCTGCAGACGAATATCCCCGTCGGCTTCTTTCTCTTTATCGGCTGATCAAGTTCATATTCAGCTACATATCCGATCTCGCCTATGCCTTCCTGCGTCCATTCGAAGCGATCATAAATGCGCTTGCTATAGCAATACCAGCAGCCCACAGGACAGAGGCCTTTGATCGGATTCCAACTTTGACCCTGGCTGCCGTCGGGATTCTTGACCCATTCAATCTTTGTTTTCTGCATTCTCGAGCCCTCCCCATTTCTTTTGATGATATTCATAAGCTTTCATGATGCGCTTCCGATGAGCATTCGCAGCGCTCGCTTTATTATCAAGCGATGCTTTGCATGATTCATAAAGGCATTTGCAAGGCCAAGCGATCATCTTTTTTTCTTTATCAAAACCCGTGATCCAAGCAGTACCGCCGCATATTTTGCAGCTAGCTATCGGCCCCGCTTCTCCTTCCACCGGCCGCGCCAGGTCTTCGAATGCTGCTCTAATTTCAGGCACGGTTACGAGTGCATTTTTCATGAAAACATCATCCGGATCACGATCGTGCAGCGCTTGATCCATTGCTTTCTTTAATAGATCGATCGGATATTCTTCAAGTTGCTTGAAATATGGATCGACTTCATCTGCGGTTATTGTTCTTCCAACTACAGTCGCCATCTCGACGAGCTTTTTTCTGAATTCTGGCTTATCATTGAAGTGCATTTTTCACTCCTTTTTTTCCCAATCATCGAGATCTTTTTTTGCTTCATCTTTTCTCGTCATCGATCGTCCCCCGGGGTGCCTTTTAAATTTCTCGCTTCCGCCTTTATCTTGTGTCCTGGATAGCCAACCAACTATGAATCGACGATATCGCTTCTTCTTTTTATCCGGATTCGATAGCAGCCATTCTCTCATTTTACTTAATTCTAGATTTATATCACATGCAGGATATGCATCAAGCCATCCAGCTTTATCTTCAATCGTTATTCCCTCCCATTTTCTCTCTTTGAAATTGAAATTTATTTGATTAGCGGCTATCGTAGCCGTTTTAACGGCTATCCTATCCTTTCCTATCTTATCTTTTTCTTTCTTATTCTTTTCTTTTATATGATCTATTATATTAGCCTTTAATAAAGTGGCTTCATGTTTAGTTAATTTTGATCCATCCCAAAGTGGTTTTATTTCTGCTCCCCATGAATAATTGCTATGATCCCCTTGATTTTTAAAGAGCATTAGGTTTTCAGGATAATTATTTTTTTCATTTCCATCTCTATGATGAGCTTGTTCTTCTGATTTAAGTTGTCGCCCCATTGCAATAGCAGTGAATAATCTACTTGTCCTCACAAGATTATTTTTTGTCGCCATTTTAGAAAAAGAGGGGGGGCATTGAATAAACATTTTCCCGAAAAATCCCTTTGCATTTTCATGTTCATTATCTGCTTGTGGTTCAACTCTTCTTCTATGGCGATCAGTGAATTGATATTTGCTCCAACTGCTTATAAAGAGAGTTCGATCTTTGCAGCGAGTGAGCTTCCCTTTCTTTAAACATTTTGTAATTGTTCTCCTGAGTAAAGATACCGGCACTCGTAAAAATCCAGAAAGCTGTTCCAGGGGATATGGTACGCCGACGTTCGCGCGGATATGGCCATCATCCTTCGCGGCTATAGCTAAGAGATCGATCCATACGCCGCGCTCTTCCGGAGTGAGATCGATGCGCGTAGATCCGAATAGCCACTTGTCAACATAAAATGGGATCCAAAGCTTCGTTTCTTTTTTCTCCATCTATTTTGCTCCTATGATTTGCAGCGCCCGGCGGATGATTCGAATGACCTATCTCCCAAAGCCCTCGATTCAGAGCCGCCAGGTCGCTGCCGATAATTACTTCTTGACGAGTTCCTTCCATTCGAAGAGATCAAATCCGAGCGTCTTCTTTTCGCATTGCAAGAGCGCTGCAGCCATCTTCTCTTTATCCCAATGCTCTGCTATGGGCTTATCTGCGAAACGAGCTGCTACGCCATCTCCGCATTTAGGGCAGGCTAAATATTCAGCTGACCAGATACGATATACTTCCGTATTCTTCTGGAAGAGTTCTTTGACCAAAACCGCCCTTATATTCATGAACTCCCGGGCGCAACTAGCGCAGATCATTCTCAGCTTATTCATTTATCTCGCTCCTTTCTTGATCCTTTGAATGACAGTTTTGATAATCGTTTTATCTTTGCCGCGATATTTTCTTTGCAGCACCTCAAGGATATCGTTCGGAATCTCGAACACCTTTTTGGGATAGCTTGTCGTCTTGATCTCGATCGTGCCAGCCAGCGCATCTTTGCCTCGATATTTCCCTGGCTTATCTTCTTTACCAATCAGCCGAGCGTGGATATCATCAAATGCTTTCTTTCCCTCTTTAAGCTCTAGATAAAGCTCGAGTTCTATTTCATCAATCGCAGTGATCTCGATGATCTTGGTCGTTTTCAGCGGGGTGCAGAGATGATCGAAATCACACATACCGCAGATCGTCGGATCGAACGGCATCGGCGGCGGATATTCTTTCTTGCGCACATAAGAATTGACGCTTCGTACGTATGCAGAATCCCGATCCCATAGGTCTTGATCGAATAGCATCGGCAAGATCCGCGGCCGCTTCCCGAACGTGCAGATGATCAGCAAGCCCCCTGGACTATGAGTAAAGACGAGATACGTATTCAGCTGACTAGGAATTTTGCTGATCCAAAATTTTGAATGCCGCTTGATATCATCGATCGTCTTCGTAGAATCCCAAAAATGAGGCGAGGTAGTCTTGACTTCTACAGGGATCTCTCTCACGTTCTGAAAAGCTCCTGGAAGCTTGCCGTTCGTAGCCACCATGCCATCGATCTTTCCGCTGATCTGCAGCGCTTTATGTTCTCGTAAATCTTTATCGTCCGTATTCCAATACGACTGCGATCGCGTGATCTCGAAGCCGATATCTCCGAGCCATTTCTTCACTGCCCATTCTTTATCATTGCCCTCTTCCACGCGCCAGCGCCCATCGATATCGATCCCCTGTCGCGTCGCCCAATCCAGCCGGCAATGAACGAGATATTTCTTGCATGGGTGATGATATTCGCTTGCCCAATTATATCGCATATGATTTCTCGGTTCCCATTCCCGGCGCTCAGCATCGAGCTTCGATGATATCTCGAGCGCTAGATTATTCAGCCCCAGATATAAGGGGCTTTCAGTGATTTCAATTTCGCCTTTCATGCTTTGACCTCCTTGATAATTCTATGAAGTTTTTGAAATGCGTTATTATAAGCAACCTTTCTACCCGCGGCGAGAGAAGCTCCTTGGAAATCTACTTTTATTTCTGCAATTTTTTTTCGTTCTTCTGCATCAGAAGCAGCCAAAGTAAAATAGGTTGCTAGATCCTCAAGCTTTTCAATCAGTTCTCTTTTCTTCATCTTAGTGCCTATAGCACGCATCTTTCAATTCAGGGAAGAAATAGCGCGCATCTTTTTCTTGAAGCTTGCAGCCATGCTTGATTACGTATTGTACGGTTTCGCTATCAGTCATGGGGCCGAACGTAGCCCCGATATAGGCTGCCCAATCAACTTCATGAGTGATCGATGCTGCGATAGCTACCGCCCATCCCTGAGCATTGAAATAGCGCCCCTCTTTGCCATATTTAATTCCTTTTTCTCTGCTCATTTCTCAGCCTCTGCTTTTTTCTTTTCTTCTTCTTCGTAATATTCTTCAGGCGGTTCTTCAAGCTCCCCCGGGGTCTTCTTTCTACCCTTCGATCCTGATGTTTTATCATCTGCCTCGACTTCATCGATCGCTTGAGCTTCTTCTTCTTTTTCAACCTGGATCACTTCAGCTTCGATATCCAGCGTCTTGCTGCCAGCTTCAGCTTGAGCAAGGATCTCATCTATCTGAACAGGTCCGAATTCATGCCGATAGCCATAGACGGTGACGAAAGCTTTTTTCTGACCGGCCATTCCGCCGGGCTGTGGCTGAACCTTGCTGATCCCGATCGCAGGATGCGTCTTCAAAATATTCCGTTCTACGATCGTCGATGCTATGCGATCACCGAAGCGTTGCTTCTGTGTATGTTCATTCAAGCAATCGATGATCGCGGGATCCTCATAATTCATCCAGAGTCCGAGCGGCGAAACAGTTTCAAAGAATGCCCAGCGCCCATCTTTTTTCGGCCGCTCATCTTCGGTGCCGATGATCGCGCAATCTGGATGCAGCTTTTGCTTGGTCGGTCTATTATTTTCCCACACAACTTTCTTCATTTTAGCCTGAACGGATTCGATGAAATAAGCATAGAGATTATAGAGCAGAGTTTTATCTACGACAACGATATTGCCGACTGTGCTGAATCCTACTCCGATCTTCCGGATATTCACGGTTTCAATCAGCTTCGTTTTGGGATTTCTTTCGATGAAAGGATTCGGGCGCTCGCGCTCATCGACCATAACTTTCTGCGGCGTAACTAAATTGATCGAAGCTACTTTATTCAATAGCAGATAGCCCGAATGCGTGATCGCCCAGTCTTTTTTGACTTGATAGATTTGACCCATCTCTTCATAAAGCCCGAGCTGCGCTTTTACCGGCCGCAGAATATCATTGCCTTTAACTCTGCAGTAGAGTTTGCCGAAATCTAATTCAAGAATAATCTCTTTCGGCTTTGTTTCTGATAAAGATGCTTCTGTTTTTTCTTTCATGTTTTTTCTCCTTGATAGATTTTTCCCGCTTGACATAGCGGAGTCTTTTGCTGTAGATTTTAGATAACCTTTTCTTTCAGGAAGAGCCCAGCCAACCTAAATCCTTCTCCATTAAAAGCCGGCCGGGCTCTATCCAGTAGAAGACGGTTTCCGTATTTATCCTATATCAACCTCCGTAAAGCTAGGGATAGGCGAACTTCTTCGGAAGTATAAATTCGCTTTAATAAAAGCGAGGCGGCCGGGAAAAGAAGCCAAGAGAAACCCGAGACTATATGTCGTCAACTTAGGAGGAACACAAAGAAGGGGGGCTCCCTTTTTTTTCGCCGCCCTCGCCTTATTCATTTTATTCCTACTTTCCTTTTGATCGTTTTGATATCTACTTTGCATCGCTCGATATCCATGATCATATCTGCTTTCGATCTACGCATAAGCCGTTGCCATGCTCGCTGACACTCTGGATCATGGAACTCCTGCCATTCTCGATTCGTCTTGAATGGTCGGCCGCAGCTTAGCAATCTACATTCATGGCTGTATTTAAGCTGTTTTAAGCGCTTTTCTTTCATCCGAACCCATTGCTATGTACCAAGCAGCGTTCGTCTTTAAATATGCATATCTGCATTTTATAGAGCATATTTTAGTATATATTGCAGACGATCTTTAACTCTTGCTTTGAGCAGCATTCGATTTCAACCAATCTTTAAGGATCCTCCGCACCAGCGCACTCATCGGCCGCTCTTCCCTGCGAGCGATCTTCTTCAGCTGATCATAGATAGACTTTTCAATACGAATACCGAGATGAATGAAACGTCCTTCCATATTTTCCTCCTATGGAGAAGATCAAACAGCAGCCATCCGGAAGCATCAAGCCGGATTATATCTTGTAAGCAATTTTGTGGGTTCTGATGGGAACCAATGGATGGGAATACTCGTTGATTCGGTGCTGCTTGAATAAATTCTTCTCCATGCTCCTAATTATATGAATGGTTTTTACAAAGTCAAACTTTTTTTCTTATTATTTTCATCCTTTCTTCTTGAGTTCTGCAGCTGAAGATGAAGGAGCGCAGCGCCTATATATAATAGATGAGAAAAAAGGTGAAAAAAAGCTTGACATATGGGTAGGATGATATATCTTTATATTCTCGGGGCCGCCCGGGACGGCGGCTGCAAGCTCTTTGAAAAAGAAAGTCGATTAACCAGTCGCGGGTGACGCGCTCGGCGCGGTGATCCGAGATGGCGAAAGGCAGAAAAAAAACTCCTAACCTCCAAAAATGCCGAAAACGGGGCGGCGATCTCGCCGCTCGTTCGCTGCAGTGCTAGCCGGCTGCAGCTTGAAAAGGCAGGCTAAAAAACCTTAGGAGGTTTTAATGAATTACTTCAAACGATGGCCAATCAAATCTTATAAGGAAAAGGGTCTTGGCGATACGTCCATTCTCATACTCAATAAACTCAAGAAAGCATATGAAGATGATCGCCGAGCTGAAGAATCACATGGCGATGGCGACAGCCAAGAAAGAATTAATTGGTACGATCGTCGTATCAACGAAATCAATCAGGAATTAAGCAGTAGAGAATGACAATCGAAACGCGACTCCGGTCGCGTCGACGGGAATTGATCGACCCGTCCTGAAGAGATAGATCAAAAAACTTAGGAGGTTTTTTAAAATGATGAGATTAACTTTATGTGATGATGAAGGATTAGTCCTCGGTGAATGGTCGATTGGCGATAAAAGAGAATATGATCCCGAGGATCTCGCTGCTACTCCTCAGCATGATTTTTACGCTGAGGATGGTAATGATCTGGAACTAGATGAAGTCGTGACTGAGGTCAAAAGAGAAGCAAAGCGAATCAAAACAGGGAGCTATTAAAATGGAATTATCAAGAGAAGAATTAAAACTTCTGCACGATGCTTTATGGGACGTTTGGAATTACGTCGGCGGAGAAGTATTAGATTGCACAGGGCAGAGCGAAGCGAGTCGCGATATGGTGATCGAAGTCGTGCTTGATGCAGATCGGCTTGAAATGTTCTGTTGCAAAAATGAAAGAGATGAAGATAAGAAGCTGAACATAATTGATACCGTGAAAAAATTCAGAAAATTCTCATACGATCAACAGAAAGAAATTGCGAAAGCGCGCTTCATTTCTGAAATCTATTATTAGCCGAAACCGGGCGCGCTGCCCGGTCGATCGCAGGTAGCCTCTGCGATCCTGATGACGGCAGGCTAAATCAAACTTAGGAGGTATTTTTTAATGTCAAAATCTAAACTAGGAGAACGGTTTCTAGGACATTACGGGCTTGATTATGTCCTGGCCAACTTAGCGAAGCCGAATCGCGCAGAGCAGCAAGAGAAGAAGATCATTATCACACCGAAAAAAAGGAAGATGCTGAAGCGAGAATTGGACGAGCGGATGCGAATCCGCCGGGAAAGAGCAGAGCAGCGGCAGAGAGTTTCTTTTAAGTGAGGCGATGATGAATAATTCAAAATGCGATATTTCTGAATGTATCAACAAAGCCTTTGCTAAGGTCAAAATGTTCAGCAACAAGATCGACGACAAGTGGATCACTTTCGATCTCTGCAGGAAGCATTATTCGACTGCTCATATTAGCAGAAAATTCAAGCGAGGTGAGAAATGAAAAATCGATTCGCTCTAACGTGTAAGGATCCCGGGCAGTTCTTCCGGGATTGTCGTGGCTGCAAACATTATGATCGCTGCGATTATTTCGACAAAGCTGAGCGACTGATGCCACAGAAAGATCAAGAAATTCTTTTCTCAGCGATCGATGATTTCACCGGAGAAGAAGTCGAGAAGCGCGGGATCGTGATCGATGATGCCAGAGCTTATATCCGAGCGCACCCAGAATGCGAAGCAGAATACGGCGCGGTGCGATCGGGCGCTGCGCTCATCGTCAAAGAAACTCCACCCTCTGAAGCTCTGCATCTCATCTACCTGATGGATCTGCGCAAGGTCTATAAAGGAGATTGAAATGAGATTAACAAAAAGAGAAATCGGAATAGTCTCTACCGAAGAATTGAATTATCGATACTGCCATTTACTGCAGAAAGGCGAAAAGATCCCTGCGAATGAATTCCCGATCACTGAAGTAAGAGAGATCCTCTGGATCGAAGACGAGATGCATCAGCGCGTGATCAGAGCGATTGGCCATGATTTCTATCCCCCGGGGTTTTATGTAGAAACAAAGCCGCTGAGACGCGATATCCTGATCGAACGCAATCAACCGCATGGTAGTGCAAGCGGACGTCCCCAGATAGAGGCTACGCAGCCTCATCTGAAGCCTGAGATACCCAAATCGGAGCCAGGCGTCAAGATCAGGTTCAAGGTCATCATCAAATCCGCTTTCGGATGCAAAGCTGCAGGTTTCATGGTAGAAGCTGAAACGAAAGCTCAAGCTGAAATGCTAGCTGCTAAACAAATTCAGAAGCTAGGCTTGAAAAGAGCTACATTCAAAATATCATGAAGAAACTCAAGAAAGATACCAGGGTCATTTTATTCTTCACGTGGGCTACCGGCGAAGGTGATTCGATCGATCTTCCCTACGGAATGCTCAGGCACGTTGTGCAGATGTTCGAAAAATTCAATCAAGATTTCTTACCCATCGTTCAGGTCGGAAAGAAAAAATTCTATTTCGCGAGCAGCAAAGGCACATTGAGACCGTTACTCTGAAAAGCCGAAACGGAGCGCGCCCGTCGCTCCGTCATCCTGGCGCTGATCCAACCAGGGTCTGAAGAGGCAGGATCAAATTAATTTAGGAGGTTTCAATGAGTAAAGCAACATTATCATCTGGCGGCTCTTCAACTCGAGTGCCGGAAGCAATCGTAAGAGCAGCACCCGAGCCTGCATTTACGAAGACCTGGCGGCCGTACAGCCACGGAGCCGTGCTTGATTGCCTGGCTGCAGCCACCAAAGAAATGAAGTTCGATGTCGTCCGGAAAGACTACAGCATCACGAAGAATGAAGCTCGAATGTTTGGCGTCTGGGAGATCGGCAATAAGGCCGATGACGAGCTCAGCTTCGCGATCGGATTCCGGAACAGCACCGATAAGCATTTCGCTGTCGGGCTGTGCGCGGGCGAGCGCGTGTTCGTCTGCGATAATCTCATCTTCGATTCAGAGTTCATTCTATTCCGGAAGCATAGCGGACAATTAGAGCGCGATGAATTGCAGCTGATCGCCATCGAAGCCATGAAGACGGTTACGAATCGATTCGAATTGCTCAGAAATTGGCATGGCAAACTCAAAGAAGTCGGGATCGATCATAAAGAAGCAGCGCTCTTGACTGTTGCAGCTATGCGGAAAGAGCTTATCCCACCATCGAATTATCCGAAGTTCCATGATCTCTTTTTCGACAAGAGCACGAAATACACGCCGACACTTCACGGCTGGCATGGCGCTGTGACCGAGCTCTACAAAGATCAATCATTACTCACCGTTCAGTATAAGAATTCAGAGCTTAATAAATTCATCCGACATGAAGCGCCGATCTTTCTCAGCGAGAAGAAGAAATATGAATTCGTTCAGGTGGAAGAGGCTGCTCACAAGCTGCATCAAAAAGCGACCATCGAAACTAAAGATCAAGCTCGAGCGAGTGCAGGCGAGATCCGAATCATTGTCCAGAAGCAGTTGAAAGAGAAAAATGAAGTGAAGAAGCCCGCCCCGAAAAAGGCAAAGAAGAAAGCAGCGATCAAAAAGAAGAGATAGGAGTTAACGCAGAGTCAAGAAGGCTCCGGGTCTAGCGATCCGGGGCTTTTTTTTTGCCTATTTCTATTGTTCGTCTTCGTCTTCCGGTGGCTCTTCCAGCGGAGGATGCGCAGCTTCGTAGGCCGCAATCACTTCCGGTGTCCAAGCTGCCTTAGCAATAGCCTTGACCCATTCATCTTCTCCAGTTAAATCAGCGCCAGGACTAAAGCAGCGCTGGCGTTCAGTCTTGGCAATCTCTACTCCGTCTTCGATGATTAAATCTGCTCGCTGTACCCTGATAGCCCCATATCTCGAGACTGCGATTTCATCGATTATTGTTTTCTTCTCTAACATTTTGTTCTCCTTACGTCCTATACATAATACAGGCAAGTTAATACTACGCTTGAATTGTTAGCAAAGTTGACATTAGTTAAGGCTGAAACGTTCCCAGCTTCCGTGCATTGCCTTAATCCCATAGTAGTTCCTCCAAATGGATTGGTCACACAGCCTGGAGTTCCCGTATATGTGATTGCTGCGTTTATGTTAAACGCTCCCGATGAAAAATAAGCTGGTGGAAATGGTAACTCTATTAATGCCGTGCCTACTGATGTTCCCTTATTAGTTAAGGATATGTACATTTCAGCATAAACTACCCTGCCAACTTTTTGATAAAAACCAGTAAACGTGCCAGCCATACCAACGTGATTACCAGCAAAAGAAAGCTGACAAGTGTATGTCCCTTCTCTGAAATCGTCCTGCGTGTTGGCGTCTCCACTTGGAACAGCAGTAGCAGGAAACTTAATCTGGCCGCCCACAAGGTCAACCGTACCAACACTTGACAGGTTTTTATTATTAAAGCTAAAGGCTGCTGCTGCTTCGCCAGACAGAGAAGCCATAACCTGTGCTGCTGTCTGCTTTGCGAAAACATTGTTACCAGAGGCAACTAGGAAGTCTTTGGCTGCATCGGCTAACGAGTGCAAAATATACTGCCCGTGGTCATGGGTGATTGATTCCAATTCACCGCCCGTCAAAAGCCCCCTGAGTTCCTCCCAAGTAACAAAGGGCTTTTTTATCTTCATGTCAGCTCACAAACATAAGTCGTACTGAAATTATCTATCTTTATGTCCCTTACTATACCTTTTTGCGATATATCCAAGATCGGACTGAGTCGCTCTTTCCAGCCTATCGTATCGCCCATCTCGATCGGTGCGGGATTAAAGGGCACCTCAACGTCAGAGTACCATTTAGGGTCTTTGCGCTCAGCCAGCAGCGCCGCGCACATGGCATTTATGGGAGCTTGCGTCTGGAAAAGGTGATTCTTTATTGTCAAGGTTCTCTCACCGTAAGCTGCGATCGAAGTAGCGTCGCTTGCCATTCCCCTTAACTCTGGCGGGATTTTCTCCTCCTCACTTACGGGATCCGCTTGTTTCATACCTTCTATTACTATCCTGTTTTTGATTTCGTTCTGGTCCTGATAAGTTTCAACCGAAGCCAGCTGTTTAGGATCGGTGAATGTGAAATCTTCCCTACAGATGGATACTTTGTCAAAGTAGATTGAGGAGGAGGCAGCGAGTTTCTCCCTTAATAACATTAAATAAGTTGAATAATCGGGATGGACATAAAATGGCAACTCATATGCCGTCCAGACTATTGAATTGGGTAAGGTAATATAATAAGAACCAATATTCCAAGTGCCATCCTCTTTGAGGTAAACATTATTTCCTATGTTTCTAATATAAAATTGAAAGGTTTTCCCTGCGACTGAATTTTTATACCAGATGATGACCTTTCGTCTTTTTAATGGTGTTAGAGAGATGTTCATTTGATAAATCTGAACCTGACTATTGCTCGCATCCGCATCAAATCTACAAGAATAATCCCCTTCGACTTTTTCTGTCGCTTCTCTATTGATGGTCGATGTGCCTTCTTTATATTCCGTCCAATATGTCAAATTCGTCGCCGTTGTCCATATATTCAAGCCCCCATCCGTCAATGCGTCAGAGGACGAAGGCTTTTCTTTGAAGACGGGAGTCCCGTCATATTTAAAATGGAACCTATAGTTACATCTCTCACAGAGTTTTTTTATAGCGTTCAGGCACGTTGACCCAGGCTTAAACCAAATCTTATCTATAGTGATCCCTGTAGCGTCATAATCCATCGCGGCGAGGGCCGCTGCTTCGTCTACATAAAGACCTGCCTTAAAAAGAAGTCTAGCCACAGCGTTTTCTGGCGATTCTGCCGTAAAATAGTAAATCACAAGATTGCTATTTCCGTTGGCGACGATCTTGTTAAGATCAAACCAAACAATTCTGGCTGGGTGTGCGGGAGGATCTGGCCCCGCTTCGGCATCCTCTGCGTAAAACCAACCCTCGTCTTCTTCGTTCGGCCAAACGGGGTCACCATCAAGCGTGAGATAATAAGGACCTTTCGAAGCCCCTGGAAGCTCGTAGTATCTTAAATAATAAGGCGTAAATTCCTTAATAGAAAATTCGTCGAGCCTGGTCTCATAGGTTCCCGTAGCGAAGTAGAACCGGATCTCTATTGCTCCAGTATCGGAAGCAGTAAAATAGAGCTCCTCTTCTGTCCAGTCATCGATTGGGTAATAATTCAAACCTGCCAAACGCCCTGAAGCCTGCCAAATTGCGATTTG
>SDBT01001996.1_pt1 | contig 36567 bp, 33 predicted proteins | sample 2277101 | NCBI WGS metagenome assembly SDBT01 (sample SAMN10404973, study PRJNA504765) | marine sediment metagenome | isolation source: marine sediment core GS10_PC15, 103 cmbsf | place: Arctic Ocean: Southern Knipovich Ridge | collected 2010 | reverse complement strand
CTCCACCTCCGCCACCCCCCTCCCAATCACAACAACAACCACCCACGGCTGGGCCGCAACCCCCTCCAGCGGCTCCTTCCGGGCCTAGCCAGCAACCTCCTCCGCCGCCACCTGAAGAACCACCCGGAAGCCCCCCAGGTGGCGGACAAGTTCCTGAATAGTTAATTTCCATGTTTTCTCTTGACAAAACCTTTTGTTTGTGCTATTATAAAACGTCTTTTGTAAAAGACGTTTTTTGAACTTTGACAATTAATAACCAGACATATTCCTCCTTTTTTGGAGGCCTTTCTATGGTCTGGAACGACCCACGTTGTCCCAGGTCTAAAAGGCCTGTTGAATATATTTGAAACACCCATACAAGGAGGAACGTAATGAAAACGTATCTAGTAGTTCTGGTGGTTTTAACCCTAACTCTGGCTGGACAGGTATCTGCCCAGATCAACGAACAGGCAGCCCTGCCTGAAGGTGGGACAGTGGGCTCTGTTACTGGACCTCCAGATAGCACAGTAGTCCCCAAGATTATCCCCCCACCCCCTTCAACTGTGATTCCAAAGACTTATTCTAGGCCAGCGTCCCCTTCGCCAGAATGGCAAACGCGGAATGGAACCGAAAAGGCGGCAAAGCGTGTTCTTCAGGGCGATTTCGCTCAAAGAGGACACAGGCATCGTCAGCCTATAAAAACCATAGTCCGCGAAGTTGTTGGTCACGAAAAGCCCTACCAAGAAGTAAAGGATTGGAATCCGGCTTCTGTCAGCTTTGTAGAAGCCCGCGATCGACAAATTCGTAAAGACATGAATGCTGATGACCAACAGATCCTGGAAAAAGCAAACATCTACGCTAAAGGTTTGTTAGACGGTTCAAGTAAACATGCCAAAGACATCGCCCCCAACAGTAACGGTCCAGTAGCTGATGACTCAACGAAAGAAGATATAACAACAGCAGCAGCACCAACAATCGTTCAAGGGGAAAAGGGTTTTCCTTGGTGGGCTCTTTGGACACTTGGTCTTCTTGCCCTTCTTGCGCTTTTGGTTAAATTCCGACGGCCTATATGGCAATGGTTTGTTAACCTTTTTGGGCCATTCATCAGGAATACGGCCAGCGCTCAGTTCAGAAGACGACTTCTCCCGCGGTCTACGATTGACAGTCGAGAAGATAAAAAGCGTGGTCCTTGCTGGGAAGTCCAGAAAGCCGTCAAAGACTTGGATGGACCCAATCCGGTATGGCAATGGGCGCCTAAAGGAGGGAAGTTAAAGAATAACCATACCCCCGGCGGCAGACTGAGGTTCATCGTAAGTATTTCCAATCGAAGCACCCGGGAAATCCCAACTACGCCGGGCATGACAGTTACCGATACACTAAGGTTGGGAAACTACGCTATTGTTCCAGGTAGCGGCCGTGTTTACGTCGGTAATGGCGGCCCAGACAGTATTCCTATCGGGCCTATGTCAGATGCTTTTCTAGACCGCCTGACTAGTGGTGAAGAAGTGTCTCTGACAGAAATCATCGATACCCTCCCAGCGCGTACTGATAAGGGTATCGGCCGATTGAATTTGATCTACGAGATAGATGAAATTGATCCTTCTACGCCGCCAGGTGGTGGAGGTATACCAGACAATGACGGACCACTAACATCCCCCGGTCCCTATCTATTACTTCATCCTCTCGTACCAGAACCCGAGATTGAAATACATCCACCGCCAGCCCCCGAAACCGAAGCGCCTGCCAATCCAGTTGTAGTATCACCTGCAGAAGGTGGCGCCGACACTAGAGGAATCGATACTGGTGAATTGGTTTTGGGACCAGCCGAAGGACCGGCAACTGAGCACGAAGAAGTTGTCATTGGTCCCGCAGAGGCCGAAACTGCAGGACCAGCTACTGAACCAGTAACTACAGAATCAGTTTCTGAACCAGCTGTTGACCCAGAAGCCAAAGCCGATTCAGTAGCTCAAGATCGTTCTATTCCAGATTTCGCATGATAAGGAGGAACCATCGTGCAAAACACAAAAGTGGAAATTACAGCAGTAAGACCCTTATTTCCTTATGTCACTTTTACTGAAGTCAAGAGTGACAAGGGAACTGATTGGGCAATTTTCAAGGTACCAGTTTCGCCCGGTGACGATTCGGGTAACGTCCAGATTCTGGATTCAAGGCTAGAAATCGTCGATGCAGCAAAGATCGTTACCGTTCTTGATTCCCAACGAAAGACTCAGGAAGTGCTCGAAAACCTAAGAAAGGCTAAGGATGAGGTATCGTCACTATTGAATTCTGGTTGCGTCGATGCCACCATCCTCCAACGCAACGTAGTTGGTGGAGGAGCATCAATTGTTCTGTTCGAGAGCAAAGAGAGCAGGCCAGCCATGGCACTCGGCACAGTACAAATCAAAAGCTCATACAGCTGCTTTAGATTGGCGTTTCAGCCTTTCAAGAGGTTCAAAATGCAGTATATAGGTGGCAGAAAAAGACGCATCTACTACCACCTATTAATCGTTACTGCTGAGAACAACCACGGGACATCTATCTGGCAGAACGATCCAGAGTCGCCATGTCTCTTCACCTTCTACCCAGACGGCAAATTGACATTCAGAAACTTTGCCGTCTCTGATGAAGGAACGATCGGAAAGACCGACGATCAGCCAGCTACCGACCATGTCGTCGTCGCCAAAGGAAAACCAGAAGATTCCAAAGCCAAGCAACCAGATCCTCCCCCAGAAGTAGCCGAAGCCGAAGAGCCACCCCCTGCCGCCAAACCCCGCCGCAAGTCCGCTCAAAACGGCAAGGTTGAGGTTGCCTGCAATAACGATGAATGCACCGCACCCAATAAGCGCATTACCCCGAGAAATGCCGGACAAACCCGCTGCAAGATATGTCAAAAAGGCATATTAATAGAGGTCAAATAAACCTCTCTACCCCACCGTCCCGTAGCACACACTGCTGCGGGGCTTTTTTTATACTTACTTATACCATTATCATTTGATACTTATATTCCTTAAACGCCTCAACCAGTTGAGGCGTTTGAATAACAGGTTAAGTTTTAACGGCTCACAATGTGAGCCGTTAAAATCCTTGATTATCTATTTAACTGATTATCTCTATTATCTTATTTCTCTTGATTATCTCGATTATCTATGTTAAATTGACTTGTTATGACAATTAAGCAAATCTACAACTTGGGTATCCAGATGGGAATTGAGTCTGATCCTCGAGGAAAACGAGGTATTCAAAAGTGGTTGGACCGTCAAAAAAAGAAATATCAAAAACTATCCAAAGACGAAAAAGACCTTTTTGACCGTGAGCACTTAACCAACCCCTACGCTGACAGCGGTCTTCACTATGGTGACCCTAGTAAGAAAGTAAAATCTATTCTTTGCGGTATTGAAGCCGAAGAATCAGAAATTGCTTTGGTTTCAGCTATTAATAAAAAACCTGATCTTATTATTACCCATCACCCAATTGGTAAATCATTGGCCGCTCTAGACGAAGTTATGCATCTACAAGCAGACTTAATGGCCGCTTACGGCGTACCTATCAACATTGCTGAAGGCGTCATGCGTGAGCGCATCCAGCAAGTCAGCCGTTCTCTTTCTGCTGTCAACCATATGAGAACAGTTGATGCCGCAAAGCTCGCAAAAATACCCATTATCAATCTTCACACCCCTTGTGACAATTTAGTCTTCGAATATTTGCAAAAACTTTTTAATAAGAAAAACCCGGAAACAGTTGGAGAAATTATCGAAATCTTAAAGAAGATTCCTGAATATAAAATTGCAACTATTAACAATGCTGGACCTCGTATTTTTGCTGGTTCCCCAGAAAACAGTGCCGGAAAAATTGTTGCTTTTGATATCACTGGCGGCACCGGAGGCGCTAAAGAAATTTACCCAGAACTAGCCAAAGCTGGCGTGGGAACAATTATTGGCATGCATATGAAAGAAGAAAATCGCCAGGAAGCAATTAAAAATCATCTTAATGTTGTCATTGCCGGCCATATTTCTTCTGACTCTTTGGGCATGAATTTATTCTTAGATAAATTAGCTAATAAGAATATAAAAATTATTCCTTGCAGTGGTTTAATAAGAGTCCGAAGAAAATAATTTTATTCTTTTATAGCTTCTTTAAGCTCTCTTGCTTTATTAATTTGTTCCCATGGAAGTTTTAATTCCGGTCGGCCAAAATGACCATATGCAGCCAATTGACGATATATAGGTTTTCTTAAATTAAGATCTTTTATAATAATTCCCGGCCTTAGGTCAAAAACTTTTGTAATTGCTTTACTTATGTCAATATCAGCAACTTTGCCTGTTCCAAAAGTATCAACTCTAACTGACATTGGTTCTGGACGGCCAATTGCATAAGCAATTTGAACTTCGCATTTTTCAGCCAAATTTGCACCAACAACATTTTTAGCCACATATCTTGCCGCATATGAAGCAGAACGATCAACTTTTGTTGGGTCTTTGCCAGAAAAACAGCCGCCGCCATGACGAGCCGCTCCGCCATATGTATCAACGATAATCTTTCTACCAGTAAGACCAGTATCTCCCTGGGGACCACCAACTACAAATCTGCCGGTGGTATTAACATAATAGTTTGTCTTTTTATCTAATAAATATTTAGGGATTACCTTTTTAATAACTTTTTCAATAATGTCTTTTTTAAGTTTAAAGGGAGAGACTTTTGGATCATGTTGAGCGGCAATTAAAACATTTTCCGCTCTTGCGGCAATATTACCCTGATATTCAATTGTTACCTGTGACTTGCCGTCAGGTCTTAATCCTTTAATAATCTTTTTTTTTCTTACTTCAGCTAATCTTTGACAAAGACGGTGAGCTAAAACAATTGGCAAAGGCATAAGTTCAGGAGTTTCTTTAGTAGCATAACCAAACATTAAGCCTTGATCGCCGGCGCCTAAATTCTCTAAATCTTCAGATATTATTTCACCAGTAGAATCTTTTTTCTTGTATGAGTCAACACCTTTTGCAATATCAGAAGATTGTTCTTTGATGGCGACTACTACACCAGATGTTTCCCATTGGAAGCCAGAATCAGCGTCTACGTAGCCGACATCTTTGATTACGGATCGGGCAATTTTGGGAATATCAATATAGGTCTTGGTAGTAATTTCACCAGCTACAAAACAAATCCCATTAGTTAAAAGTACCTCACAAGCAACTCGTCCACGCGGATCATCTGCCATTATGGCGTCTAAAACCGCGTCGGAAATCTGATCTGCCAGCTTGTCTGGATGGCCTTCAGTAACAGATTCCGATGTAAATAATTTTCTGTCCATGGGACTTAACCCTTTCTAGTTTTTAAAAACCCACCATAATAGGTGAGTCGCTGGTTTTCCCCGATGTACATCGGGGCATATCTTTCCCATTATGGGCTGGATTTAACACCCTACTATAATTAGGGTTGTCGGCAGATCATTGGGCCATTACCCCAGTCTTTTGCATGAAGCTTCAGAGACTGTCCGCATTTAGCGAATCACTACTCTCTTGATATTTTTAATTGTGTTTTTATCATATCGCGCTAATTCAACTTGTCAAGTTTTTATTTTATCTTAATTAAGAAGATAAAAGAGCCAAAATATTTGCCACAATTGTGGTGCTAAAAATGAATGTATGGTAAAATAAATGTATCAGAAAATCCAAATGACAAAATCCTAATGCCAAATAAACGAGTTTGTTTTCTTTCGCCTTCGCGAAGCGAAAATAAAAATTTGGATGTCAAAGCTTCAAAAAATACAAATTGGACATTTAGTCGTTAGGCATTTTGATATTTTATTTGAAATTAGAAATTAGGGTTTAGGATTTGTCCTAAGGAGGTTTATGCAATTTCAAGTACCTCAAAATATTGATATAGAAGACAAAATTGTTGGTCCTTTAACCCTTCTCCAATTTTTGTATCTTATTGGCGGGGGTATTATTTGTTATCTTCTCTTTATGTGGTCTGGCGGCAATTATATTTTCTGGCTTTTGGGTCTCCCGATTGCTTTAGTTGCTCTGGCGCTTGCTTTCCTAAAAGTTCAAGACCAACCATTATCATATTTTATTAAAGCCGGTTTTTTCTATCTTTCGCGGCCAAAGATTCGTCTCTGGAAAAGATATGGTATTTCTCCACGCGTAATTCTGGCAACGCCAGCTAAAAAAAGCAAGTCAGCACCTGCCCCAAAAAGAAAAATTGAAAAATCAGAATTAGAAAAATTAGCTTACACATTAGATACACAAGGTAAAACTCAAAATCTAAAATATAAATAAATTTAATTTATGGAGGGGCCTTGTCGCTATTTGGACCAAAACAACCAGTTGGCAGCACGCAAGATGCCTTAAAATTTGCAGAAATCCGCAATGATACAATTATTTTAAAAGATGGCAATTTAAGACAAATTCTTCTTTGTTCCTCAATTAATTTTGCCCTTAAAAGCGAGCAGGAACAAAATGCCATTATTTTTCAATATCAGAATTTTGTGAACTCGCTGACTTTTCCCATCCAGATTCTCATGCAGTCAAAAAAATTAGACCTTAGTAATTATCTGGCTAAACTTAATGAAAAAGCCAATAGCCAAACCAATGAACTCCTTAGGGCACAAACAATAGATTATATTGACTTTATAAAAAAACTTATTAATTTAGCCAATATTATGGATAAACGTTTCTATGTTACTATCCCATATTTAATTCCTCCAAAAATAGGCGTTGGCAAAAATATAGGCAAATCCACTCCTCAAGTAACTTTAACTTCCCAGGAATTTGATAACTACCGAAAAGAACTAGATCAACGGGTCAAAACTGTCGAATCTGGCCTGGGATCTATTGGTATTAGAACTGCGTTACTAAATACCCAACAACTTATCGAATTATTATATAGCGTTTATAATCCCGAAGAAGCTGTTAAAGAAAAACTGATTGCCGCTGATGAATTAACCGGCGATGTTGTCAAATCTGAATTATTTAAACCAGCTGAGAAAAAGGAGGAAAATGCCTCAGCCTCCGGCTAATGCTAATAACCAAAACTTAAACCAAAAAGATACCTTTTGGGAAGAACCGGCTAATTCAGCCCCAGGAGTTATTCAAAGTAAAGCCAAACCTCCTGCTAAAAAAACTCAAACACCAACTCCTGAAGTAAAACCCCAGCCAAAATCCTCAAAATCAACAGCCCCACAAGTGCCTGAATTTTACAAACAAGGAATGTCTTCTGTTTTAGATTTAATTGCTCCAGCTGCCTACAAAATGGAGCCAAACTATCTTCAATTAGGAAATACTTATGTCCGGACTCTTTTCGTTTTTACTTATCCGCGATATGTTCAAACCAACTGGCTGGCAACAATTATTAATTATGATGTTACCTTAGATATTTCGATGTTTGTTTATCCAATCCCCACCAAAGAGATGATGAACCAACTTAAGAAAAAAGCCGGTCAGCTAGAGTCTTCTTTGGCAATTGAGCGCGAAAAGGGAATGGTCCGCAATCCTGAATTAGAAACAGCCGTTGAAAACATTGATTCATTAAGGGACGTTCTTCAAAAAGGGGAAATGCGCATTTTTCAATTTGCTCTTTATTTTACAATCTATGCTAAAAGTCTAGACGAATTAAACACTATTACTGAACAATTAGAATCAACTTTAGGCGGTATGCTTATTTATACTAAACAGGCTCTTCTTCAAATGGAGCAGGGTTTTAATTCCACCATTCCATTGGGTAATGATGAACTTAAAATTTTTAGAAATCTTGATACTGCTTCACTTTCAACTACTTTTCCTTTTACTTCAGCGACTCTTTCATCAAATGATGGCATTCTTTATGGTCTTAATCGTCATAATAATTCTTTAATTCTGTTTGATCGTTTTAATTTAGAAAATGCCAATTCGGTTGTTTTTGCTAAAGCTGGCGCAGGAAAATCTTATTTAGTTAAATTAGAAGCACTTAGATCATTGATGTTTGGGGTAGATCTGATCATTATTGATCCTGAAAATGAATATAAAACACTTTGTGAAGCAGTTGGAGGAAACTATCTAAATATTTCTATTAATTCTGATAAAAGGATTAATCCTTTTGATTTGCCCAAGGCTGGCGCACAAGCCAAAAAAGATGCCTCAGGCGAAGATATCTTAAGATCTAATATTACTATGGTCCATGGCCTTGTCTCTTTAATGCTTGGTAGTGTTACGCCAGAAGAAGATGCTGTTTTAGAAAAAGCAATTTATGAAACATATGCTTTAAAAGATATCACCGCAGATATTGAAAGCCAAAAAAATACTCCCCCCTTGCTGCCTGATCTTCAAAACGTTCTCGCAAATATGACTGGGGCAGAAAATATGGTAAAAAGACTTTCCAAGTTTACTGAAGGTACTTTTAAAGGCCTTTTTGATCAGCCAACCAACTTTGAATTAGGGGCTGGTTTTAGTGTTTTTTCAGTTCGTGACCTGGAAGATACTTTAAGGCCTATTGCTATGTATATGGTCTTAAATTATGTCTGGCAAAGAGTCAGATTTGATATGAAAAAAAGAATTATGATAATTGATGAAGCCTGGTGGATGATGCAATACGAAGACTCAGCTAAATTTCTTTATGCTTTAGCCAAACGGGCTCGTAAATATTATTTGGGACTAACGGTTATCTCTCAAGATGTGGAAGACTTCTTAGATTCTAAATATGGCCGTTCAGTTGTTAATAACTCTTCAATGCAAATTTTAATGAAGCAATCCACGGCTGCGATTGAAAAAGTTGCTAATGTTTTTGGCCTGACTGAAGGTGAAAAATTTCTTCTTTTAGAATGTGAAGTCGGTGAAGGACTTTTCTTTGCCGGCTTAAACCATGTTGCCATTAAAGTAATTGCTTCTTATACTGAAGATCAATTAATTACCACTAGCCCTCAACAGCTTTTAGAACTTCAGGGATTAGAAGCAGGCGAGGAATCTGAAGCTCAACCGCCCGAAACTCCTCCGGCAGCCCAACCATCCCAGACTCCGACCGAAGCAGTCCCCCCTCCTCAAGCAGAAACTCAGGCTCCCCCACCGCAATCACAAATGCCGCCAACTCAAATTCAACCACCACAAGCTCCGCCAGAACCTCAACCTCCACCACAACCACAACAAACATCACCTACCCAACCTCCACCAATGCCTCAATCTCCACAAAATTCTCAAACCCAACCCCAACAAAATGTGCCTGTTAGCAAAAACGATAATATTGCTCTTCAGACACCTCCGATTGAGTAAAAAATTCCAATGAAAACTAAAATTTTTTTCTTAAGAAAATTAGCTGGTAGTACAAAAATTTTTATTTTGGTAGCGGTTTTAGGAGTTTCCAGTATCTTTATAATTATCGTTGGCCTTGCTTTAATGTCTGGTCTAACTGGTAATAATTCCGGTGGCGGCACAATAGCAAGCCTATCAAGTTGTAGCAATAACCGATTATCAATAAATCAAAAAAGCCGCATTGATAGTAATAAGCCAATATACCAAGCTGCTGCTGATAAGGTAGATGTTCCTTGGCAATTTTTAGCTTCATTACACCTAAGAGAATCAAATTTATCAAACACACCGTTAAATAATCCAGAAGATGGTCCATTCCAAGTTCAGGGTGCAAAATATAAAACTTTTGGAGTCGACTCTGCTACTGAAGCTGGCGAAAAGGCTAAATCATTAGTAAAATCTTTTTATAATAAAGATCTTTCTAAAACATCAAATGAAGATACCATTAAGTTAGCATTTTTGGCATATAACCGTGGAGGAATGTATGTTGAAGGTGGCTGCAGCTGGAACCAATCACCGTATGTAATGAACCAATTTGATGCTCAACATACAAATATGGTATGGCCGAATAACACTTGTGAGCCAGAAAGTGTTCGTGGAAAAACTAATACCCAACTTGGAACTTTTACGGTCTATTCTGTTCTTGTAGGCTGCAGTCTATCAGGTAAAACTGCTCTACCAATTAATCCTTCTATATTATCTTCTTATCCTTACAATAGTTCGTTTCATGGCAGATCTGTCTCATATTCTCCTTCAAAGCCAGGTCATAATGTGATTTTGTGTCCAAATTCATACAATACGAATATTTCATGTAATAAATCTGGTGAAGCTGTAGATTTGCAAGCGCCAGGTGGAACAGAGATATATGCACCCTTTGACAGTAAAGTTGTTTTTTCCTCTAGACCAAGTTCCTTATGTGGAGGAATATGTGGGGGCTTTATTGTCCTACAATCTCTTGATGGCCAATCAACTGCTGCATTAGCTCATTTACAAAATTATACTTCACAGGGCGATATAGTCTCAGCAGGTCAACGTATAGGAGAGCTTAAACAATATTCGGGAGCTTTTGGGCCGCACTTACATTTTGAACTTTGGACAAATAATCAACCAATTCATGCAGGAATAGGCGCTCCAAATGAAATAATTCCAAATATTTGGACTGCTCAAAAAAAAGCCTTAGGATTTTAAGGAGTATTATATGAACAAAAAAATTATTTTATTAATAATCGGTGTAATATCAATAATTGCAATAATTATTTTAATTTATTTCTTTAGGCCTTTAAAAATGACAGATATTTCCCCTAGCGATAAAGAAAAAGATATAGGCATTGATCAAAAAATATCTATATCTTTTAATAAAAAAGTATCTGCAGAAAATTTTAGCATAACTTCTCATCCAGTAAAAGAATTCAAATTATCTGAGAGTAATAATAGTCTAGTAATTATTCCAACAGATAATTTTAGTCCTAATACTAGTTACACAATCACAATAAATTCTAAAAAGTCATTTACAGACATTAGTGAAACAAAAACAAACCAACATACATGGCAATTTACAACTGGGACTGGTTCTGTTGAAGAAATATTTGATACTAATTTTGATGAATTCTATGCTAAATATCCTTTAGCTGAATTTTTACCGCATCGAACAGATCATTATAAAATTGAAGGCCCAGACGAAGACGATTCATACACAATTATCTTATATGCTATATTTAATGCCGGTATAAATGGACCTCCTATAGAAGAACAAGAAAAAGTATACAAAGAAGAATTAAGAAATTATAAAAACGAAGCTCTTGAGTGGATAATAAGTAAAGACATTGACCCAAATTCCTTAAAATTACAATGGATCCCTAAAGAAGCCAAAGATTTATAACTTTTTATTTATATAAATTCCCAAGGAGGAAAAATGGTAGAAGAACCAACGCCAGAAGAAGACGAGGGAGAAAAACCGGAATTTGAAGCAGATTTAGAACCGGATCAGCCTGCTCGCAAACCTACAACAACCGACAAAGTAAAAGATGCCGGTGGAAAAGCTGCTAAAAAAGGTGCAAAAAATCTTGCCAAAAAAGCCGGTGCTGCTGTTGCAAAAACACTCAGTAGTGCTACTGGTGCTCTTGCTTCTTATTTTGGCTGGCCTGTTTTAGCCGGTTGTCTGGTAGTGTTTTTAATTATTCTCTTGGTATTCGGCGGTCTCGCTTGTCTCTCAATTAATGGCTATTTCGGCAAAACTCTTCCTATGCCTGCTGGCAAAGATGATCCTAATGTCATTGCTTTAATTGAGGCCAATGACAATGGCAAGCTAGTATTTACCCATGATCGCGATCGAGAATTTTTAGAGTCTGGTCAAATCGACCGTCGTCTAGCAGCTGCCTTAAATTATTTAGTTGAACGCCACGAACATATTCGCATCAGCCACATTGTTTCAGCCTACGAAGATATGAAAGTTAACCCAGAATCAGGCAGTTTTCACGACCAACAGATATCTAAAAATGTCTCAGCTCATAAAAATGGATTGGCGGCAGACATTGATCAAATTGATCTTATTAAAGAAAAATGCGATTGCGGTAATTTAGTTCCTGTAAATCTAGAATGGCAAACAATTGACGAAAATCCTTATGGCGAAGTCCCTGATGCTCTTGATAAAATTAAAAGCCCCGAAGACTTTGCTAACGAAGAAGTAAAAAATGCTTTAGAAGAATTAGGAGTAACCGGCTTAGACCAAGATGATCTCATTGAAAGAATTAAAGCTATTCCTATCTTGGCGCAAATTGACGATGTTCAAGACCTAACAAATCCTCAAGTAATTGCTGCTTTTGAAGGCATTAATGTTTATGGCCTTAATAATGAAAACCTACAAAAAGGCTTAAAAAGAATTGCAGCCCTACAGAGTCTTTATGAACTAAATCTAGAGGATATTAGCGCCCTCCAAAACCCCCAAGTCCAATCATTATTTAACGAAATCGGTGTGCCTATTTCTGATGAAACGATCCAAAGTATTGAAAAATTCCAGGCAGTCAATATTTTACAATCAATTACTTCTTTAGAAGATCTTGAAAAACCAGAAATAAAAGCCGCTCTCGAGAAATTAGGCCTCGATGCTGAAGATTTGAACTTAACAACTGCTCTGGGTATATTTTCTTCTGCCGGCATAGTTGCTAACTGGGACGGCGCCGAAAATGACGCTATCAATAACGCCCTGGCAGAATTTGGCCTTGATACTAATGCTAATACTGAAAAAGCTCTTAATATTTTCAATGGAGCAAAAACTCTCTTTACAGGAATAAATGGTGGCATAACCTCTGAAGCCCAACTAATTTACACTTTAGAACAACTGGCAATTGACATTGGCAACCCAGAAGCCCAAGAAGCCGTTAATAAGTTCAAAGCCGCTTATGCAATTGTTAAAGACCCGGCTAATTTTTCAGACTCACAATACCTCAAAGCCCTCAACGAACTTGGTATCGGCATTTCAGAAAATGACAAAATTGCCATTAATAAATACAAGGCCGCTCAAATTATAAACAAAGCCATAAACGGTGAACTCTCGGCCGACAGCCCAGAAGTAATAAATGCCCTAACAACCCTGGGCGCTTCATCTCTTTCCGACCAAATAGCCCAATACGCTGTCACATTGACTGATCTTAAAAACATGAAAAATCTGGGCCAGGAACAAATTCAGCAAATTGCCGCTGGCTTTGAAATAAATTACCCGGAAAGCCTAATCACTCTGGAAAAAATCATTGACGCCCAAAGATTGCTTTCTATCCGAGACATCTCCGACCTCCAAAGACAAGATGTTCAAATGACGCTCCAAAACATTGGCATTGACAACCAAAACATTTATAAAACTATTGGCCAGATAGGAAGTCTTCAAACAATTCTTGACATTCGAAACCTCAAAGACCTCAAAAACGAAGATATCCAAAAAGCTTTGAGCAATCTAAGAATTAATAACGAACAGGTTAAGCAAGCTTTAGGAAAAATCGGTGACATTTACACTCTACTTGATATTAAATCTCCTTTTGATTTAGGCCGGCCGGAAGTAATTCAAATGCTCAGTGACCTAGACATTACGACCATTGATATTGAAAGCCAATTTGCCGACGCAGGCTCAATTTATTCGTTGATCCAAATAAAAGAACCAGCTGATCTTCTTAAGCCAAACAATCTCAAGGCCCTAGACCAACTCGGTGTTATTGAAGTCAACGAACAGTTCCTAGGACAAATCGGGGCAGTTCAAAATTTACTACAAGTAAATAGCATCGGTGATCTCATGAACCCGTCATCAATTTTATCCTTAAATACCTTAGGTATTATTAGCCTTTCCAACCCAGTCACCACTGGCCTGATGGTAATTTCTTTTGTGGATAACCTGTTTGGCGGAGGCCTCCTTGGCGGGCTGTTTGGCAGCAAATGTAAAGCAAACACTGATTGTTACAAACCTACAGCTCAAGCCAATGTTCATAAAGCAATTGAAGAATTATTACAATTTCCTTACGACATGAATAATTCTGATGAATATAGAATTACTCAATTAATCACCTATTCAGCTGAACGAGATGTTATTCCATTTTATAGCCAACTTGATGCTCTTTATGGCAAAGATAGGCCAAATAATTATGGTCTATTCGATATGCCTGAGGCCTCAACCCATATACATATTGGTTATTAAATCAAAAGCTCAAAGCAAAAATTCTAAATGAAGTTTAAAATTCAAAGTATCAAAATTTTAGACATTTAGGCATTTGAGTTTCATTTGTCATTTAGATTTTGGTTTTTGGATTTATGCTATTCTATCTTAAATCTGATCTCTTTTACAGCTTCGTTGCCTATTTCTTTATTAATTTCAGCAATAATTTTTTCACTTTCCGCCCTAAGGCTTGCTGCCTGCGGAGAACTTTTGACAGAAAGGCGCAACAGCCCCTGTCTGAATGATATCACCCCAAAACGACCATCAGCTTGCTTACGAGCAATATTACAAACATTCGCCGCGCGCAGAGGCTTTTCATAGCGTTTATATTTTATATTGTTGCTAATAAATTTATTAATATGTTCCATTTTATCAATAATTATTTTAACTCTATAATTTTTGCCTGTTTTCTTAAACCTTTCTCAATATGATCTAAATCAGTGGTAGTAATAATTGTCTGAACATCTGAAACAATATTTGCTAGATGCTTGCGCCGATTTTTATCTAATTCTGAAAAAATATCATCCAAAAGAAGTAATGGCTTTTTATTACTGGTTTCTTCTAAAAAATTAAGTTCAGCAACCTTTAAAGCTAGAACTGTACTTCGGTACTCTCCTCGGGAACCAAAGGTAACAATATCTTTTCCTTCTAAAAGAAATATTAAATCATCCCGATGTGGCCCAAAAAGGGTTGTACATCGTTCTATTTCTTTTTGCCTTCCAATCATAATTTGGTTTTTAAAGTCTTCTATTGATACTTTGGGACAATATTTTATTTCTAATGACTCCCCTGTTCCAGAAACTGTTTGATAAATTTTTGTTAATTTTTCATTAAAAGCCTCGATTGTCTTCAGGCGTTTTTTAATAATAAAGCTTCCTAAAGTAATTAGCTTTTCGTCCCAAAAATCTAACTCGTTTATTTTTGACCGGCCAATTTTTATATAAAAAAGTAATTTGTTTCTACTGCGAATAATTCTAGCATAATCCAACAGTGCTAATGTATAAACATTATCAACTTGGCAAAGCAAAATATCCAGCATTCGTCGACGACAACTTGGTGAACCATCAATTAATTGAATTTCTTCGGGCGAAAATAAAACTACCATTAAATGACCAAAAAGACTTGTTAGCTTTTTTTTGACTCCATTTATTTTAACAATTTTAGTCTGAGGAAAACTTGTTACAGAATTTCTCTGAATAATCATTTCTAAACTTTTATCTTTTTTTTCCGAAATATCAGCTTTAATTTTTGTTAATTCTTCTTGCCAATAAATTACTTCGCTGTCTTTATTAGTTCTCCAAGACCTCCCAGCTGAAAGTAAATATATAGCTTCTATAATATTAGTTTTACCTATCCCGTTTGGACCAAGCATTATTGTTATTTTATTAAATGTTAAAGAGTACTTTTGATAGTTTCGAAAGTTTTCTATTGATAAACGCTTGAGCATAACATAAAAATTTCTAATTGATCTAATTACTCTAATTAACCTAATTAAATCCCAATTACTCAATGTCCTAAATTTTTGTCATTAGGCTATTTTTGACATTGGGATTTTTTTAGACCTGCCAGCTGGCAAGGCAGAAATCAGTAATTGGTCATTTCTCCGCCTTTGGTGGGGGTTATTCTTCTGTTCTCAAAGGCATAATTATATACAAATAGTCCTTACTCTTTTCAGGACGAATAATTCCTGGATTTAACTCACCGGCTAATTCTAAAACAATTTTTTCGCTTCCAATGACAGATAGAACATCAAGAATAAATTTAGCATTAAAAGCAATTTCTATATCTTCACCAGAAGTTTCTGCTTCAGGTTGAGATTTATTTTCACCAACTTGAGGTGAAATTGCTATAATTTCAAAATTTTTTGGTTTTTTATATATCAACTTAACGTTATTAGCGGTATCTCTGGCAAAAAAACTTGCCATTTTAATAGCGTTACTAAACTGATCCATACTAAATTGAATTGTTGTTTTTATATTTTTAGGAATTATTTGTTCATAGTCAGGAAAACTTCCTTCTACTAGTCTTGATACTATTTCTGTTGGTCCTAATTTAAATTTAACTTGGTTTTCGCCAACATTTAATTCAACTTTTTCTATTGAATCATCAATTAAGCGCCCTACTTCAGACATTGTTCTTGCAGGTACAATAAAAGTTGTTTGATTACTATTATTATTTATTATATTAATATTCTTTTCAGCTAATCTATAACTATCAGTGGCTACTAACTTTAGCTTATTATTATCAGTTTTAAAACATATTCCTGAAAGAACTGGCCTTGTCTCATCTATTGCACATGCAAAAACAGTTTGAGAAATCCCCTCTTTTAAATCCGCTGCCATGACTTCATATTTTAAGCTTTCTTTTATTTCAGGAATTAAAGGAAACTCACTTGCTTCAATACCTTTTATATTGGCTTTAAAATGATCTGAACTTAAATAAAGAGTTGTCTGTTTTAATTCTAAATTTATTTTTTTATCATTATTTGTATTTATAAATTCAGAAAATAATCTAGAGGGAATAGTAATTGCACCTTCTTTGTCAGCTTTTGCACCAATCCAAGTACTAATGGCAATTTCTAAATCTGTCGCCGCAAGGATTAATCTACCTTTTTCAACTTTTAATAAAATATTATTTAATACCGGCAAGCTTGCTCTTGAGGTTATTGTATGACTGGTTATTCCTATTCCACGAGCAAGATTTTCTTGTGTGCATGAAATTTTCATATTTTCCTTTCTTATTTTTATTTTTTCCTGAAATTATTTTTATTGAATATTTATCCACAGTTTATATATAGTTATTAAATTAATATATTATATATAGTAGTAATAATAAGACTTGTGAAAACTGTGGATAAATAGATTTACATTTAGGTGGAAAAAACTGTGGATAAAGTACTGGATAAGTTTTTTAAAGTAAATATCTATTAATATGTTTTTAAAGACAAATCACTTTTAATGTTATCTAGTTGTATTTTAAACTATATATTTATCCACAAGTTATCCACACCCCAGGGAATATTCGTAGTAATATCTTTTTATTTTAATTAAGATAGATAGAATATTTTCAAAGGGCAATTATGCAGTATGAAGTTTATCTTTGATTAATGATAGTTCTTGTTTGAGACTGTTGTTTATCCCAATTTCTTTTTCAATTTTATTAACACCGTGCATAATTGTTGTATGATCTTTCTTATTGAGTTCTCGGCTAATTTTAGGAAATGAAAGATTCATTTCATGTCTTAATAAATACATAGCAATTTGACGGGGCCAGACTAATTCTTTATTTCTTTTAGGAGATTTTAGTTCTTCGGGCGCGACCTTAAAAAATTGACCAACAGTCTTTAAAATACCATCTACTGAAAGATTTTTACCTTTAGAATTAATAACGTCCTGAAGAATTTTACTAACCACATCTAATGACGGAACAACTTTATTAAGTTGGCAATAAGTCATAATTCTAATAACAGAGCCTTCCAATTCTCTAATATTAGATTCTATTGAAGAGGCAACATACTCAATAATATCATCCTCAAGTAAGAACTTTCTCTCTTGGCATTTAGAACGTAAAATTGCTTGGCGCATCTCTAAATCTGGTGCTTGGATATCAGCCACCATCCCCCATCCAAAACGTGAGGTTAACCTCTCTTGGACCTGAGGAATTGCTTGAGGAATTCGATCAGAAGTCATAACAATTTGGCGATTATCTTGATGAAGAGTATTAAAGGTGTGGAAAAATTCTTCTTGTGTCCCCTCTTTCCCGCCTAAGAATTGAATATCATCAACAAGTAGAACATCAATATCACGGTAAGCTTTTTTAAAATCATTGATCTGGCCGTTAGAAATTGATTGAATAAAATCATTGGTAAAGCGTTCACAAGAAACATAAATAACTTTTTTCTTAGGAGATTTTTCTAAAATATCATTACCAATTGCTTGAATGAGATGAGTCTTGCCTAAACCGACACCGCCGTAGAGGAAAAGGGGATTATAAACTGTTCCAGGTTTAGAGCTTATTGCTTGAGCAGTGGCGGCGGCTAAGCGGTTTGATTTACCAACAATAAAATTATTAAAGTGATATTTTGAATTAAGTTGAGGATGAGAAATCCTTCTGATAACTTTTTCTTCAGGGGAGCTTATACTCTGTGTTGGTTTTGGAGCTTGAATTTTAGAACTAACTTTATAGCTTATTTTTTTTATTTTAGGAAGAATTTTTTTGAGTGTTTCACTTATTTGGGGATGATATTTATTTTGCAGCCATTCCTTAGTAAAAGCATTAGGAATGCCAATAATAATCTCATCTTCTGTAATAGAAAGAATAAAGGTATCTTTAAACCAGGTAGTAAAATTAGCTTTACTTAAAGTAACTTCTAATTCACCAAGGGTAGTTTGCCATACTTCTTTTGGGTCCATTATTATCCCTCCACTTTGAGTAAAAAATCCCTTTTGGGATGTCCGATTTCTTTCATCTCAAACTATGGTTTTTTTGTCCAGACCAAGTTATCCACAAGTTATTCTACCTTATATTAAGTATTTTATCCACAGGTCGTCAAGTGGTGTGGATAAAAAGTGGAAAGACTGTGGAAAAACTTTTTTCATTAATTGATACTCTTTCTTATTGATATATTCTTTATAATAGGATATAATAATTTTAGTATTAGGAGAAAAATGAAACGTACATATCAACCACACAACCGGCGAAGAAAAAAAGTTCATGGCTTTCGAACAAGAATGAAAACTGTTTCTGGCCGCAAAATTTTAAAAAACCGTCGCTTAAAAGGCAGAAAAAAATTAACAGTATAATCATAGAAATCCTAAATCAGAATGTCTAATGACTAATTATAAATCAAAATATTATCTAATAGTTTATTAGAAATTAGGAATTAGGATTTAGTAATTTAAGGTAGTTATGCTTTCTAAAAAGTATCGTCTTTCGCGAAGTCAAATTCAGGTTTTAGCAAAAAAGGGGAAAGGTCAAAATTTAAATTTGATAGGAGTAAAGATTTTTCCTAATCAGCTATCTTATTCAAGATTCGCTTGTGTAATTAGCAAGAAGGTTGCCAACAAAGCTGTTCAAAGAAATCGTTTAAAAAGAGTAATATTTGATGAGCTTAAAAAGGAAAAAACAAGCGGGAAAGACTATCTTATTAAACTATACAGATTTCCAGAAAATGAAGAAATACTTAGAAAGACAATTAAGAAAATATTCATAAATGATTAAGCATCTGGCTTTAAAATTTATCCGGTTTTATCAAAAAACCTTGTCTTTTGATCACGGACCTTTATCATTTTTATATAGCGAGGGTTTTTGCCGGTTTAAACCTACCTGTAGCCAATACACCTATGAATCGATTAAAAAATATGGTGTAATCAAAGGTAGCTGGCAAGGCTTTAAAAGAATTTGCCGTTGCAGCCCCTTGTCAAAAGGCGGATACGATCCAGTAAAATAAAATTATTATGTTGTCTTCATTAAAACTTATTGTTAAAACAATTTTATACAAACCTCTATTCAATGCTTTAATTTTCTTAGTATGGTTAATGCCAGGAAATAATGTTGGCTTGGCAATCATTATTTTAACAATCATTATTCGGTTGCTGCTTCTTCCTTCTTCCATTAAAGCCACCCGCCAGCAAAAACGGATGCGCGATTTAGCTCCTGAAATTCAAGCTATTCAACAAAAGTATAAAGGTGACAAACAGAAGCAGTCTCAGGAAATGATGGCTTTTTATAAAGAGAATAAAATAAATCCTTTAGGGTCTTGCCTTCCTTTGTTGATACAGCTTCCGATTTTAATTATTCTATATTACGTCTTTATCAATGGCTTAACAATGGAACGCTTTGATCTTTTGTATGCCTTTACACCACGCCCAGACACCATTAATACATTTTTCCTAGGCCTAGATCTAGCAAAGCCAGATCGTTTCATCCTGCCGGTTATAACTGGTATTTTACAATTCATTCAATCGCGTCAGATAATGCCGCCTTCGAATCCTCAAAAAGGCGGGCAAGATATGCAGGCAATGATTTCCAGACAAATGATGTATTTGATGCCAATTTTTACAGTTTTAATTGCCGGGCGCCTGCCTGCGGCTTTACCTCTTTATTGGGCAGTTACAACCCTTTTTGCAGTTGTCCAGCAATGGTGGGTGTTTAAAGATAAATCAAAAATCGATGCAAAAATGCCAAAAATTAAAAATAACCAAGAAAAAGGCTTAAAGAAATTTTTCAAAAAATCAGGCGTGGAAGTTACGGTTAGAAGAAAAAAGAAATAGTTTATATTGAGGAATAAAACGACAAAATGAGTTTAGATAAAATTTTGGTTCAAAAAACAGCTCAAAATTTAATTGGTCATTTTGACTCACAAGCCCAAATAGAAATCCAAACTCAAGAGGGAAGCATCCAGATTAATATTGATACCACTGAACCAGCAGTATTAATTGGGCGTCATGGCCAAACTTTAATGGCCTTAGAACATGTTTTAAGGCTCTTGTTAGCTAAAGAGTCAGAAGAATTCATCCCTTTAGCAATTGATATCGGGGGCTATCGGGCCTTAAGGCGCAAGAAAGTTGAGGAGGAAGCAAAAATTATTGCTGAAAAAGTTTTAGAAAGCGGTGTAGAAGAAGGTCTTTCTCCAATGAATGCCTATGAGAGGCGAATTGTTCATTTGATTTTAGAAGATCTCGAGGGTATTGAAGCAGGATCAGAAGGGGAAGAACCATACAGAAAGATTATTATAAGAAAAAAGTAATTGATCTATACATGGTGGGATGCCAGAGTGGCTTATTGGGCTGGTTTCGAAAACCATGCGTCTCGCAAGGGGCACGGGGGTTCAAATCCCTCTCCCACCGCCAGTAGCAGTTTGGAACTAAATTAAGGCAGATGAAAACAATAACTTTTTTGATCAGAAGAGGATATCCGTTTATGAAAAACAAAATCTTTGAAGTCTATATTCAGTTTTTAATTTATATTTTAGAAACATTAGGTGTTGTTAAGTGGATGAAAAAAATTTCTCCTCAAAAAATTCCCAATCAACAGCTCGTTATAGTTAATGAGGCTAAGAACCGGGGGCTACTTATCGAAAATCTTCAAAAGGGGAGTCTTCCCACAAGATTTTTCCGTTTTAAACAAGAAAAAAAATATCATTATTTTGAATCAATCCCTATTGGTAATTCTTATAACCGTATTTCCTCAGAAAAAGCCAGTGATAAATGGGCAGTGAAAAAAATTCTTCAAAAAGAAGGATTACCAACACCAGATGGCTGGATAATTACTAAATTAAGTCAAGCCCTTGATTTTATCTCTCAAAAAGGTTTTCCAGTGGTCATCAAGCCCACTTGCGAATCAAAATGTATAGGGGTAACAATAGATATTCGAAATCCCAGGCAATTACAAAGAGCGATCCAGCATGTCAGGAAATACGGTAAAAAATTTTTGATTGAGAAATTCCTGATTGGTCGGGATTATCGAGTCACCGTCGTTAATGATCAAGTGGCGGGGGTTTGTTTAAGAAAGCGTCCTCAAGTAGTTGGTGATGGTCAACATACAATATTGCAATTAATCAGGATTAAGAATCAAGATCCACGGCGAGGAATAGGTAAGAATTATACCCTGCACCCGATCAAAACAGATAGATTTACTAGTGAACTTCTAAAACAACAAAAAGTTAATTTACATTCAAAAATCAACAAAGGCAAGACAATAGTTCTTAGTAAAAGAATTAATCTTGGTTCGGGTGCGGATACCATTGATATTTCTGATAAAATCCATCCTCAGATTGCCAAATTATGTATAAGAGTTACCAAACTTTTTGATGCGAATCTATTGGGTCTGGATATTTTAGCAACTAATATTTCGCAATCGCTAAGCAAAAAGAATTTAGTTTCAATTATTGAAATTAATCCTTTTCCCTTTATAGACATACATCACTATCCTTATAAAGGTAAGACACGCAATATTGCCGGAGCGATTTGGAACATGGTACTTGATAAGCGCTAATCATATGACAACAAGCCCCAAATTGTGTTTCAAAACCGAATTTATCCTTGAAAATCGCTATAATCATAATAAAGAGACAAAGGCCTAAGAAAACCTAAAAAGTTCTAGGCCGGAGTGTCCTGCCAAAAATAGTTTTTGACACTAAATATTTTAAGTTCTATAATAAAAATAGATGGACCTTCTGAGTCTAAAGATGGACTATCTGACTTTGTGTGTATGGAGGTGAAGTCTATCGATTAGGACTTGGCGAAATTGGGGTGGCCTCCCCTTATCACCCGGGTCCTTAACGGGGCTCTCCGAATAGCTAAATCCGAGGATCTCTGCCGGACCCCATCGATATAGGGGTTCTATGGAGGAAACGAAAATGAAAACACTGGATTTGCGGCATTCTCACCCGCCCACCGAGAAGAGGGGCTCTGACGAGGACATGCCGCTGAAGTCGTTCGACCGCATCAAGAGCTGACCCGAAAAGCTACGTTGGTTAGCGCCGATGCAAAGAGCCGCCTATCCAGGCGGCTCTCTCTTATATAACTCATTGACATTTGTACCAAAAACAAGTATTTTATGGTGGTAGGCAATCTCTTTTTTCGGAGGCGGCAAGATGCTCCTTACAGAAGAAAGCACAGAAGAAAGCGAATTGAACTTTGATAATTTGTTTGTTTCAGACTCTGAAGAGTATCCCGAAGAAGACGAGGGTTCATTTAATCCAGATTTAGTGCAAGTGTGGCTAAATACTATTGGTGGAGAATCTCTTCTTTCTCACGAAGAAGAGATTGCTTTAGCAAAACGAATAGAACAGGGCGACAGAAAAGCTAATAATGAAATAGTGGAGAAAAATCTACGCTTGGTGGTAAGTATTGCCAAGAGATATGTTGGTCGAGGAGTTGAGCTTCCAGACTTAACTCAAGAGGGAAATATCGGCCTGATAAGGGCAGGTGAAAAGTATGATTATCGAAAGGGGTATCGGTTTTCTACTTATGCCACCTGGTGGATTAGGCAGGCAATCACGAGAGCAATCAGCAATGCTGGCAGAACAATCAGAGCCCCTAACTATATTATTGAAGCACTGAAAAGGTTAGACAGACACATAAGAGAGTTTGTACAAGATTATCACAAAGAACCAACAGTAGATGAGATAGTGGAATTTTTTGGTTATTCTGACAAAGACGCAAAAGCTTTGATGAGTGCAAGACAAATTGCTATTCTGGCCTCTCTTACAGATCCAATAGGCGATAGCAACCTAAAGTTGGAAGACTATGTTGAATGCCCCAATCAAGATCCTTCTTCTCTTGTTATTACATTAGATACAAGAGAAAATTTATTGAGATATATGGGCTTGTTACCAAATAGGGATAATGATCTTCTTATAATGCGTTTTGGTTTTGACGACAAAGGTCCTCGCACCCTTGAAGAGATTGGAGAAGTATTGAAAGTTACGAGAGAGCGAGTTCGACAACTTGAAGCAAAAGCAATGAAAAAGCTTAGAATTATAATGATGAAGCAAAAACAAACTATCGACGATTTTTAACCGTCCTGAGATTTAGGGCGGTTTTTTGCAAAAAGTTTACTTGATGTTAATATAAACTTAGGAAAGGCAATAAATGCCCGATATAGATTTAACTTTGCAACAATTTGCCCGTGAAGACGAAGAAAAACATGCCGAACAAATGGCTGAAAAGTTAAAAATGCCCTATATTAATCTGGTTAGTTATCCAATCTCACCAGAAGTTTTAGGTCTAATTCCAAAAGAACAAGCCCTAAAAAGTGGAATTGTGGCATATTTAAGAGCCGGAAATGTTGTTAAAGTTGCCACCGATAATCCCCAAGATCCAACCATAAAACCTCTTATGGAGCAATTGGCAGCTGCTACCAAGAAACAATTTGCCCTTTCTTTTTGTTCGAAAACCTCCTTACAATATGCCCTAACCTTATACCGTTTTCAAGGCAAAAGACCGGACAAAACCGAGGTTGAGGTCACTAAGGAAAAAGAGGCTTCTTTTGAAGAAGAAATAAAGACTTTAGAGGATTTAAAGGAAAAAATTGCCAAGGTATCAACAACAGAGTTTTTGGATACTATTTTTGCCGGCGCTATTAAAAATAATGCCAGTGATATCCATCTTGAACCTCAAGAAAAGACTTTTAGGGTTCGTTTTCGTATTGATGGCGTTTTGCAGGACGTAACAGAACTTCCAATGGCAACTTTTAAACAAGCGCTTTCGCGAATAAAATATTTGGCCAAATTAAAACTTGATATCACTCATCCCCAAGACGGAAGATTTGCTGTTAAAGTTTTAGGCGAAGATGTTGATATTCGGGTGGCAACATTGCCAACATCATACGGTGAAGCTGTCACCATGAGATTGCTGCCAAAAAATAAAAAGTTTGATGATTTAGAAAATTTAGGTTTTAACAAAGCTTCTTTATCTATCATTGAAGAGCAAATTTCCAAACCCCAAGGCATGATTTTAAACACTGGTCCAACTGGCTCTGGAAAAACAACCACTTTGTATGCGATTTTACAAAAAATTAATATAAAAGAAAAAAAGATAATTACTTTAGAAAATCCAATTGAATATCGGATTCAAGGAGTTGAGCAGATTCAAATTGACCCTGAAGAAAAAACCAGTTTCTTAGACTCCTTAAAAGGGGCTCTCCGTCAGGACCCTGATATTTTAATGATAGGGGAGATCCGTGATAAAGAAACTGCTAATATTGCTCTTCAGGCGGCTATGACAGGCCATTTGGTGCTGACAACTTTGCATACTAACAATGCCCCTTCGGCTTTGGCGAGACTGACAGAAATGGGAATTCAGCCCCATCTTTTAGCAGGCACTATAAATTTAATTATTGCTCAAAGATTAATCCGAAAAATGCATAAAGAATGTAGCGGCAAAGGCTGTGAAATTTGCCATCAAACTGGCTATAAAGGCAGGACGGCGATTGTGGAAGTTTTAGTTCCAAGTAAAGAAATTGAAGAACTAGTTAGAAGAAATGCACCGCTACGAAGCTTTGAAGAGACTGCTCATAAATTAGGCATGAAAACAATGTATGAAGATGGCATGGAAAAAGTTGCTCAAGGCCTAACGACTAAGGAAGAAATTGAGAGAGTCACGAAAGAATAAAAATATAATATCTAATTTCTCATTGCTCTAATTGATCTAAAAAATGTACAATGTTTTAATAATCCAATAACTAAATATATTTTAGAAATTTTGTCATTCTTACATTAGGGCTTTATTAGAAATTAGGTCAATTGGTCATTGGTTTTTTATGTTCTCCCCCCCCCCTTGACATTTGGGTTGTTTTATGGTATAATATAGTCCACAGATAGGAGTGTAGCTTAAAAACTGATTTCTCCGCCCCAAGGGCGGTTAAGATATATGGTTCGGATATCCAAATTCAGAACAGGAGGATTAAATCAGTGAAAAAGGCAGTGTTTTTCGTAGTACTGGTAGTAATGGTAGCTCTGTCCTTAAGCCCTATATGGGCCCAAGGGACCGTCGGCCAGGTTACTGGCCCGGATGACCATCTGAACAAAAAGCGGATTATTACTCGCTTTGAGTTCGCCGGGGACGCATACGGTCTGCATGATTGGTTTCCCCGGTATTTCCAGACCAAAGTCGCCCAGAGTAATCTGGTTGACGTTGAGGTCTGGGGCCAAGATTGGGACATAGTGACTGATGCTCAAGATAAGATCAATTTGTCTAGGCGCTATAGTCAAGATACAGTCAAGCAGGTTCCGGTGGGCAAGATGCATGCTCCCACGAACTACTACTGTGTCACGGTTGATGCCAAGGTAAAAAGAATTAACCTTAACGTCAATTTCGCCACTAATCTATTCGGTGGCACGGACGTTCAAGTGGGTGATCACGTAACCTTTAGTGTATCGTTGAACGTCCAGCCATGGGACATCAAAACTGGAAAACTCAATGGTGGCTGGACTGTTTCCGGATCCGCAAAGGGGTTCGATGGCGTCGGCGTCTCCAACTATCGCGGATGGCGCGGCCAGAGAATCAGCATCTTCACCTCCAGAATCGAGAAGACGCTGGAGGGAAAGGCTGCCAAGAAGGCGGTAGAGAATTTTCTCTGCCACTTCAAACCAAAATAGAACAAGCTTTCAATCACAAAACCCACCAGGGCTTTTAGTCCAGGTGGGTTTTTCTTAATCTTTAAGTTCTATATTACTATACGCGACGTAGAATTCCGTTAACCCAGGTTACGATCACAAGAGCTAAAAGGATGATAACAATCCCAATAACAGCATTAATAAGGGCTGTTCGGCCCTTAGTGGCTTTTTCCGCATCTCCGCCGGCAGTAATATAAAGCAAGCCACCATAAACTAGATAAACTACTGCAATAATTCCTGCGAGCAACAGAAGAAAATTTACAATCCTCATAGCAATTTGTGTAGGATCAAGATTTGCACTTAAAAAGGTAATTGGTGGAAACGTCCAACTTTCTCCAAGCATTCGACCTCCTTATTTTATATTATAATAATGATTAATTGGTTGTCAATAAAAGCTAAATAAACCCGAAAGATTTACAGAGATGGCGGGTTGGGTGTTAAAATATTAAAAACTTCAGTTACTATAACTTTGGCTAAAATAATTACTACTACGCCGACAATTGCCCAGGTAATTGTTATTTTGGCTTTATTGACCTTTTCTTCATTGCCAAAAGCAGTCAAGTAGCCATAGGCACCAATAATTATATAGATTACAGCAATTCCTCCGGCTAAAAGAAGAGCTAAATCAGAAACATTTCTTATAAGTTCGCTGATGTTGCTCAAACTCCAAGTTGCAGGATCGCCTGTTGGAAGAATTCGCATAATTTATTCTCCTAAACTGTTCCGCTTAATATCTGGTCAATGAGATTAATAATAAATAGGGCCAATAAAATCACTACCACTCCAATAATTGTCCAGGTGAGGTTTTTCTTGGCATTTTCAGCCTTAGTTTGATCAGAGCCGGCTGTCATATACATAATTCCCGAATAAACAATCGCAATAACAGCTAAAATTCCGCCAAAACCCAGAAGCCAGTTAATAATACTTGTTATCAGGCCAACAAGATCAGTAAAATTTGTATTGGGAAAATTTATATCGCTTACATTTGGAACCGGAAGATCAGGAGTGGTACCATTGGAAGCAGTTGGAGTGGGGGAAACAGTTGGGCTGCTTGCAAGGACTAAATCTCCTCCCCAAAAGTAGCGGGGGTTGCCATCGCACTTAAAAGCAGTTGGATATTTTTTTTGAAAATTTAAGTTAGCTTCAAGTCTTTCTTTTTCATTTTGATCTACTGGATAGATCTTTCCAGTAGGAAATGTTTCATATCCTTCGCTATCTTTGCAAGCATCAGAGGCAAGTTTTCCACCAGGAAAACTTTGAGCTGGTCCAGCTGCAGTAGAACTCATATAAAAATCGTCTTCAGTACCTGTGCTAAAAACAATTCCTGCGGGATAATTTTTGGTTTCAGCTTGAGCTTTTTGGGTTTGAAATGACAAAATTCCCAAAAACAGCCCAGCAATAATAATTTGTCCCAGAAAGAAAAAAACGATTTTTTTCATTAGATTCCAATCTGTCTTAAAATAATTTCTATTAGAAAAAGCAAAACAATACCCGTAATAACACCAATGATAATATCTTTGGCTTGACTGATGGCTTCAGGGTTTCCTTGGGAGGTGATATATTTATAACCGGCATAAATAAGCATTAGAACAGCTAGGCCACCAACAATTGGAATTATCCAATTAAAGATGTTTGAAAGATACTCACTTAAATTTTTAGCAGGTCCCAGTTCAGTCTCAACAGCTGAAGCGGTTTGTATAAAGTTTAAAATATTCATGGTTGAATAATTAATTTTTTTAATAAATTAGTTATTTGAGCAGCTGCCCCTTCAATAGCAGTTTGAGGGTTTTGGCCATTGTTGACTTCAGCTATCATTGAAGAAAATATTTCATCTGAATTTTGAGGGTCGGGTTTATACCAGCTTTGAGCAGTTAGGGCTGGCTGGGTTTCATCGTCTGATTTAATGGCTGAAGTTTTTTTGGTTTCAGTAAAGTATCTTGCATTTTGTTGACCTGTAAGAAAAATGATAAAGTCCCAAGCAAGCTCAGAATTTTTAGATGCTTTTGTGACTGTAAAAGTGTTGTATGATGCGAAATTGATAGGATTTCTAGTTTCTTTTACTTGGGGAACGTCAATAATTTGATAATTTAAGTCAGAATTAATAAGAGCAATTTCTTCTTGTTGGTTTTTGTAATCAATTATCATGGCAGCTTTACTTTCAGCAAAAGCACGGATAGATTCAGGCATGCTTTCGTTCCAAGAATAGTTATCGCTTTGAGAGTTTGCAAAACTGGTGTAAAACTCTAAAGCTTTTGTTCCGGGGTAAGATTGACCGTCAAATTTATTGAAAGCTGTATGAAATTGGGCATTAGTTTGATCTTCTGAAACCATTTGAGCACCATTTTGAAGCATCATTAAAGTCAAAATATCAACTGAAGAATGGACATTGTCTGCTCTTCCCAAGGCAGCTCCTGAAAGAGTAATGTTTTGACCACTTTTTTGAGTAATAATTTGGGAAATTTGAGCAAATTCATGCCAATTTTTTGGCCCTTGAGAAAATATTTTACTGATAGCAGAGATGTTTTCATTTGGATGACTTCGGCTATATTCTTTACGGGCTTCGGAAAAAATTGAAGGATTGTAATAAAGGCCTAAAGTATCAATAAATAGAGGCATGCCGTAGATTTTATCTTGGATGATATTGTCTTGGCTTGCGACTGGATAGAAAGTGTCTTGATAGACCTCAAAGTCAGTTTTTTTGTTTCTGGAATCAGCAATTTTACCTTCTGGCATAGTTACTAAGTTGTTATGGTATTTTGGCAGCCAGTCATTGGGGATTTCCCAAATATCAGGACCATTGCCGGAAGCAATCTCATTTAAAGATTCAGTTAAATAGTCCTTGGAATCTTTTTTTACGAAATTAATTTTTATATCTTTTTGTTGTTGAAAATCAGAGATTATTTTTTCAAAAACCTTTTTTTCTTCAGAAAAGCTCCAGAAGGTAAGTTCTTTTGTTTTAGGTTCTTCTCCATTGCAGCTGGTAGCAATTAAAATAATAAGCAAAATAACCGCTATTACTGCTCCCCCAATAACAACATAGATAAATTTTCTGTCCAACCCTCCTCCTTAAAGTTCTAGGCTTTTGAGGTATTCTTTGAATTCACTGTTAATATCTTTTCTTTTTAGGCCAAAATCAACATTAGCTTTTAGATATTCAAGCTTATTGCCGGCGTCATAATATTTGCCGTTTTCAATTTCTCGGGCATAAATTTTATGATTCTTTCTAAGGGCATTAATACCATCAGTCAGCCAAACTTCTCCACCCTTGCCAGGTTTAAGATTTTTAAGGGCATCAAAAATATCAGGTGTTAAAATATAAGCGCCGTGGGCTGCTAAATCAGAAGGTGCTTTTTCTGGATCAGGCTTTTCAACAATTTCTTCAATTTCAAAAGTTTTATCCTCAACGGGTTTTATTTTGGCAATGCCGTATTTGGATAAATCTTGTTTTTTTACTCTGACAGCCGAAATTACAGGATCATTATATTTTTCAAAAACCTCTATCATTTGTTTTAGGCGAGGCGGTTCTGAATAAATAAATTCATCTCCCCAAAGAACCGCAAATGGTTCATTGCCAATAATTGGTTCTGCATTTAAAACAGGCGTGCCGTTTCCATAAGGTCCCTTTTGGCGAATATAGATAAAATTTGCCAGTCGAGCAATACGCCGAATTTCTTCTAATTGTTCGGTTTTGCCGGCTTTTTCTAAATGATTTTCAAGCTCCACGCAATGATCGAAGTGATCCTCAATTGCCCGCTTATTGTAGCCGGTAACAATGATAATATCTTCAATCCCAGAAGCAACTGCTTCTTCTACCACATATTGAATAATTGGTTTATCAATAATGGGCAACATTTCTTTAGGCGATGCCTTGGTCATTGGTAAAAATCTTGTGCCATAACCGGCAGCGGGGATAATCGCTTTACGAATTTTCATTTATTCCTCAGTCTTTACTTCAACTGTTCTTACCTTGGTTTTTTCTTGTTTAGGGATTTTAATAGTTAGAATGCCATGCTTCAAAGATGCTTGAGCTTTTTCGCTTACAACTGGTATTGGAAGAATATAAGATCGGGCAAATGATCCCCAATAACATTCTTGGCAGAGATAATTTTCTCTTTGAATTTCGCTCTGTTCTTTGCGTTCGCCCTTGATATTAATAGTTTCATCAGTAATTGAGATTTCCAAATCCTCTGGTTTTACTCCTGCAATTGGAGCCTTGATAGTAATGTCATCGTCGGTTTGGAAAACATCAACTGCTAACTGACCCTCATAGTCTTCCATCCAATCATCTTTTTTGTTTACCATTTTATCTTCAGTCATATTACCTCCTATTTCTAAGTATAACTCAATAATTTACAAACGGTCAAGAAATATTAATAAACTTGACAAAAAAAGTAGATGAGAGATAATATTTATGAAATATGTGAAGATAAAGATAGGAGGGCATTTGAAAGCTCTAAATTTTTTGGTTCTAACTTTAATCTTACTGCTGGTTTTTCCTTTTTTAGGAAAAATTAATCAGGCAAAGGCAGTAAATTACAGTTATCTAATTTCTGATGCGGAATTTACAAATTGGCAAGCTATTAGTGCCAATGATATTCAGCTTTTTTTGAATACAAGAGGTGGTACGCGTTTGAGAACTTTTTCAGAAGGCGGTCGAACAGCGGCTCAAATTATTGCTGATGCCGCCCGGTCAAATGGAATTAATCCATATGTAATTTTGGCTACTATCCAAAAAGAAGAAAGCATTGTTGACTCTAATTATAATTTTGATTTTCGAGTAACTTGGGCAATGGGTTATGGGGTTTGTGATAATTGTTCTTTAGATGATCCCAGGGTTAGTAAATATCGCGGTTTTACTAATCAAATTGACCATGGTGCTTGGCAGTTAAAACATAATTATAACTATTGGGCAGTTAATGGTTCGGCTTGGCATGTTGGCAAAACAATGGTTATTGATGGCTTGGCGGTCAGGTTTGGCAGCAGAGGGACTTCTTCTTTGTATCGTTATACGCCTCACCTTCACGGCAATATGAATTTTGTCAATATTTATAATAGTTACAAGACATTTAAATATTCATATAAGTTTGATAAATCATCATATAAAGCTGATCTTATAAAAGCTAAATTAGCAAAGATTGCTAAAGGAAATCAGAAAAAAACTGCCAAGGTTATTGACAAAACAAAGCTAACAAAGATAGGGAATGATTCTTCGGCGAATGCGACATTTAATGCTCAGTTTATCAACAAAGTTGAGCCAGGAATATTAAGCCCGGGACAGAAATATACAATATATGCTTATTTCAAGAATACTGGTTCAATAGCTTGGCAAAATAGTGGTTCAAATCCAGTTTATTTAGGGAATAGTGATCCCAGAGATAGAAGTAGCGCTTTCACTGGTGGTAATGTTCGTTGGCGAATGTTAAATTCATCTGTTACTCCAGGCCGTATAGGAGTGTTTTCGATTCAGATTACGGCCCCGTCTTCTACTGGAGCTTATACAGAAAAATTCCAACCTTTATCAGAAGGGGCCACTTGGTTTGGAAATGAAGCTGTTTTTAATTTTAATGTTAATGGTGCAGCCGTAAAAACAATTAAGAAATAAACTTTTTCATAAAAACTTATAAATGTGCTAATATACTCGTGTATATCATTAAAGGTATGGGGGGTATTTTAATTATAATTATAATTTGGTGGCTTGATGAATATTGGAATTGATGCTAATTGTTTAATTTTTGAGCATGCTGGAGTTGGCAAATACACTCAAAACATATTAAAAAATATAATTGAAAATGATAAAAAAAATCATTTTTATTTGTATTTTTCTTTTTTACGTTATCGGTCTAAAAGGAAAAAGGAGATATCTAAACTTTTACCAAGATCTAAAAATGTAACTGTTAGAATAATACCAATACCTGCTGCTTGGTATGAATTTTTGACTTCCACCTCTTTGCCGATTACCAAAATTATTCATGAACCTTTGGACGTTTTTTTTGCTCCGTATGCTTCAGGCATCCCAAAGAAAGGTTTTTCCAAAATGGTGGTCACTATTCATGATTTGGTTTTTTTAAGATATCCAGAACACCGAGGTGGGAAATTAAGCAATTATTATTTAAAAAGACATCAAATTGCCTTAAAATCTTGTGACAGAATTATTGCAGTATCTTATTCAACTAAAAAAGATTTAGTGGGATTATTAAAAGTTAATCCTAATAAAATTGAGGTTATTTATGAAGCCGTTGATGAAAGATTCAAAGTTCTAAAAAGCAAAGAGACTTCTAAAGCTTCACGAGTTATCAGCCGTTACTTTGATCCTAAAATAAAATATATTCTTTCGGTTGGCACGCTTGAACCGCGCAAGAATCTTGCACGTTTAGTAAGCGCTTATTCGTTGTTGCCCTATAACCTCCAAAAAGAATATCAGCTAGTTTTAATCGGAGCAAAAGGTTGGAATAATTCTTCATTAAATAAAACAATTGAAGATTTAAATTTATTAGATAAAGTTATTATTCCGGGATTTGTGTCAGACGAAGATTTGTCATATATTTATAATAGGGCAAGTGTTTTTGTCTATCCTTCGTTGTATGAAGGATTTGGTTTGCCGCCCTTAGAGGCAATGGCTTCTGGCGTGCCTGTAATTACCTCTAATAAATCATCTTTGCCCGAAGTAGTTGGCAAAGCAGCAATTTTAGTAAACCCTCAAAAAGAAGATGAGATTGCCAATGCCATTAGAAAAATTCTTTCAAGAGAGAAATTTGCTAAAAAGATGATTAAGAAAGGACTAATACAAGCAAGAAAATTTTCTTGGGAAAAAGCTTCTAAAAAGACTTTAAAATTAATTAAACAAGTCGCAAAAAAATAACAACAAAGTGTACAAAATGATAAGGCAGGGGAAGGTCTCAGAAAAATTTAAAACATTTATATCTAAAGATATAAAAATTGCTATTTTTCTTTTTATATTAGCTGTTGTAATTAGGGCAATTCCTGAAATAAAAGCCGGGATTTGGCCAATTGGCTACGATACTTTTAATACTTATGCTGCTGAGATATCAAGTTATAGCGGTCCTCTATTCAATTGGGTTAAAACTGCTAATATTATCTATTTTGCCTTTTTACCTTTCAAGGCTTTGGGGATGGACCCTAATTTAATTGTTAAAATTTTGGGACCAATTTTTTATGGCGGGTTAATTGTTTCTTTTTATTGTTTTGTTCGTGGTTTTATAAAGTTTAATTATTTGAAAGCTTTCTTGGTATGTTTTCTTTTGATTTTTCAGCTAGCAGCTCTTCGAATAGGTTGGGATCTATATCGAAATGAAATAAGTCTAATTTTCTTCTTTTGGGCTTTAATATATCTTCCAAAAATCACTCAACCTAAATATTTATTTTACTTTACTTTTTTAGCAATCCTGACGGTTTTATCCAATCAGTTAGTAACAGTTGTTTTTTTAGTAATTTTGCTTATTTATATATTGGCAATGTTTTTTAGAAAAAAATGGGAAGAGACAGTAGCAGCTTTAACTTCTTTGATTATTTCTAGTATTGTTTTTATAGCTGTTTTAAATTCTTCAGGCCAGGTTCTTTATGATCCTCACATCATATTTACTTCAGAGAAAAATTATTTTTGGCGCTATTTTTATCGTTACGATCTTATAATGTCATATAATCAGTTATTTGAGACAATCGTTGGTCTTTTTTGGTTAATTTATGTATTTATTTTGCCCTTTGCGCTTTATGGTTTTTGGCGTATGCGTAAAAATTTAGTTTTAACGACCATTTCATTTTGGCTTCTTTTGGGGACTTTTTCATCATTGATTTTTGTTGGCCGCGGTTTATTAGTTTGGGATAGATGGCTTTTTATGTTAGTTTTTCCTTTCTCGATTTATGCGGTTGAGGCAATATTTCATTTAGGTAAGGTAGTTGGCAATTGGAAAAAATGGAGTCACAAAATCCCAATATTAGCTAAAAGTCTTACAATAATTTTTTGGCTGGGTTTTTTTGGAATAATTATTTGGCGGGCTATACCCTTTTTAACAGAGGATTACTTAAAGGCAAAACCACCCTTAGCTAACGATAAATTAAATAGTTATTTTCCTAGAACAATGGTTCATAATTCCTTGGGGTTGTGGGGTGAAATAGAATCAACCTTAGACTGTATTGAATGGTTTAACAAAAATACTCCTAGTGGTTCAATCATTGTGGTTGATAATCGTTATCGTGGTTTGATGATAACCTATTTTGATATTGATAATCGTTACATCTTAACTAATTCTTGGAAAGAGACTTTACAGCGATCTAATTTGGAAATTGCCAGAGATACAGGTTTAAAACCAGTTTATATTATTTGGAATATCTCAAGTGATATTGATGGTTTTGATCGAGTGATGAACTTTGGCAACAGAGGAATCTATAAAGCCTTACCTGAGTTCTATGAAGAATAAACTAAAAAACTTCATTTTAGATACTATTTTCCCCAAATTTTGTTTAGGTTGCAATATTGAAGGTGAATGGCTTTGTTCTGCTTGTAAAAATAAAATAGTCAAAGTAAAAACTCAAGTTTGTCCTCATTGTGGCAGAATCAGCCAATTCGGTCGTTTTTGTTCTAAAGATAAGAAATCTTATGGTTTGTCCGGAATAATTGTGGCTTGTTATTATGATGAAGGCCCAATTAAAGAGATAATTCATAATTTTAAATATAATAATATTTTAGAGCTTAAAAATATTTTAGGGGAATTATTAATAGATTCATTAGAGGAAAATATAGAAATTGGCAAAGACCCATTAATTACAGCAGTGCCATTGCATTTTTTAAGAAAAGCCCAGCGTGGCTTTAACCAATCAGAAGTACTAGCAGAAGTAGTAGCTGAAAATATAAATTTGCAAAAAAATTTCAAAATAATACAAAAAAAACGTAAAACTACTCCTCAGGTTTTAACTGAAGGAAAAAAACGTCTAAAAAATTTAAAAAATAGTTTTAAAATTAATAAAAATATTGATATTTCAAAAAGAACAATAATCATTGTTGATGATGTTACTACTACAGGCACGACTTTAAGTGAATGTGCTCGACTTTTGAGAAAAGCAGGGGCTAAAAAGGTTTGGGGGTTGGTAATTTCAAAAGGTTAAATCTTCACACTAGGAAACAATATTGGTGTAGGGCTAAAAAAATCCGCCCACAGGGCGGATGATTAGTTTACTCTTCTTTGACGTTTTCTTTAGGTTTGCCTTTTTTAAGAAGATGTTTAGTTGTGGCAACAGTTACGCCTACCGCTGCGATAAAGGCATAACGTCGTATCTTTGTCCTTTTGCTTTCGGCAGCCTTTTTCCATACTGGTGTCATTATGTTTAGAAAGTTACTAACAAGGGTAGCATTGTTACGATTAGGTGGCTCTTCCAAGCTATGAGTATGCCATTTTTCATTGATAAAACTTGATTGCCAGGGTTTATCATCAACGGTGCCAGTAATTTGTGGATTTGGTTTGGTCCTCCACTTGATGATATATTGATCGATGAGTATTCGATGGCCTACAAAGGATTTCATATCATCTTCTGTTAACCCATGTTTTCCCCGGCAATGTTCACAGAAAGGACCAGGAGAATAGCTACTCATTTTAGTCTCTTTGCATTCTGGGCAGAACTCACCATAATAGCTAGTAGTCTTTGCTTTTTGAGCAGTTTGTTCAGAAACCAAAGAAAAAAGGGATCTCAGTTTCATCTTGCACCACCTTTGCAGTTTGATTGAAAAATAACTCAGAGCTGTTAATTTGTCAATACTTTAGATATTTTTAATTGACAAACAGAGATTTTTATATTTAAGATTGTTTTACAATGAAAAAACAAGTAAAGAGTAAAACTAAACCAATAATTGCAGTTTGCGGTATGGGCTATGTTGGCTTGCCAGTAGCCCTTTTGTTTGCCAAGGCTGGCTTTAAAGTTCTGGGGATTGATTGTGACGAAATAAAAATAAAAAAAATTAATCGCGGTGTCAGCACAATTGAAGGAGACGAACCTGGCTTAAAAGACCTTTTAAAGGGAACTTACAAAAAGAGTAATTTTAGCGTCTCTACTGATCCATCTAAATATCAAGAAGCAGGTATTATTCTGGTGGCAGTTGAGACTCCGGTTGAAGATGAAACTCACGAGCCCGGTTATCTCGCATTAAAAAGCGCCCTAAAAGATATTGGCCATCAAATGAAAAAGGGGGCTCTAGTAGTGATTGAATCAACAATTGCTCCAGGTACAATGGAAAGAATTGTTAAACCTATTTTAGAACAAGAATCAGGTATGGTTGTAAATAAAGATTTTCTTTTAGCTAATTGTCCTGAACGGTTAATGCCTGGCCGTTTGTTAGAAAACATTCAAAATTATAATCGGGTTGTTGGCGGCATGAATAAGAAGGCAGGAAAGATTGCTAAAAATTTATACAAAACTATTGTCAAAGGAAATATAACAGAGACTGATTGTATAACAGCGGAAATTGTTAAATCTGGTGAAAATGCTTA
>SDBT01001995.1_pt1 | contig 36578 bp, 47 predicted proteins | sample 2277101 | NCBI WGS metagenome assembly SDBT01 (sample SAMN10404973, study PRJNA504765) | marine sediment metagenome | isolation source: marine sediment core GS10_PC15, 103 cmbsf | place: Arctic Ocean: Southern Knipovich Ridge | collected 2010 | reverse complement strand
CATACGCCTCAACCGAGAATCGGACTCGGGACTTCTGGTCGACAACCAGATGTCTTTCCACTAGACTATTGAGGCATACGACCCAGAGAGGACTCGAACCTCTGACCTTCCGATTAACAGTCGGACGCTACTACCAACTGAGCTACTGAGTCAATAGGACTACTAGGATTCGAACCTAGGTCTCAGAATTCAAAGTCCTGTGTTCTTGGCCTCTGAACTATAGTCCTATAAGACCTTACCCGGATTCGAACCGGGGTCGGGTGAGTTGCAGTCACCCAGGATACCGCTACCCCATAAGGTCATATCTCCCTAGTAGGATTCGAACCTACGACACAGAGGGCTACGGCCTCTTGCTCTAACCTCTGAGCTATAGGGAGAATGAGGGTAGGAAGAATCGAACTTCCGGCATCTCCGCGTAAGGGGGATATGTTACCATTACACCATACCCTCAATGGACCCACTGGGAATTGAACCCAGACCAACTCGTTGCAAACGAGACATGCGACCATAACACTTTGAGCCCGTAAGCTGCCGGCAGGAATCGAACCTGCAACCCTTTGCTTACAAGGCAAACGCTCTACCAAATTGAGCTACGACAGCATAAATTAAATTAAATTAAAAAGAATTATCCCAACCCTGCATCGCACCAGAGAACTCATGGAGTCCATGTATTTTATAAGAATTAAACTATTGGGATTTTAAATGGTTTTTGGATAGCAACTCAGCTTTTCCGATCTATCCACAACTAAGGCTATAAAATTTTGCCACCCAATGATATGTGTTGTGAATAACATGAAAAATAGAAGTAGGGATTATTTATAAATGTTTCTTTCTTTCATAGATAAACTGTAAGATAGAATAGTGGTAGTTCGTTAGGCTCATGACCTTTCAGCGGGGGTTCGATTCCTCCTCTTGCAATAAAAGAAAGATTTAAATAAATTAAATTATTTAAATTAATATGACAAAGTTATGGTTTAGACAAAGAAGTTATGGTTGGGGTTGGTTCCCAATTACAATTGAAGGTTGGATTTCTGTAGTTGTTTTTATAATAGGAGTATTTTATTTTGCAAATATTGAAAAGATATTTATGATTTTTGTTTTAGTTATTGGTCTAATTATTCTTGGATATCTCAAAGGACCAAAACCAAAATGGCATTGGGGGAGGATAACAAATTAACATTAACTACTGTAATTAACAGTAGATTAACAGTAAAACTTTAAAATGAAAAAAGAAGAAATATTCCAACTGTTAGAATCAATCCTTTTACTCTCTGAGGGAACAAGTCAATTTGACTTATTAAGTAACAAAGGAATGAAACCAGAAGTGGTGATACTTGCTAAAAAAATGTTAAATAAACTAGAAAATGAAACGTTGTCCTAATTGCGGATCCACGAAGATATCTATAAATGAGTTATCTGAATTTTATTGCCAAGGATGTGGTTATATTAATTCAAAAATGAAACAAGCTTGTTTTATAGATTTTGTAAGAGTATTTGATAAGAAAGATATATAGTTTTCATTTAATAATTTAATAATAGGATAGCATTTAATAGAGTACAATCATACCTTGTTTTATACCCTTTTGATATACCATCTCATTAAAATCCTAAATGAAACTAAAGAATTTGGGGTTTTTGGTAAAAAGATTTTTATGTGTAACACATTCCCAACTTTATGAAATGGTTACACATTCTTCCAAAAAAATTCTTTACCACAAGTATTTTGCTTTAATCATCTATTACACTTTTAACATCATAAAACAACTAATATATAAAAGGTGTAATTCTTTTTATATCTTTAGTTTTATATTTAGTTATTTAATCATAGGTTAAGCAGTTTCAAAAATTCAAAAAATTAAAACTTAAACTTTTTTAGAATGTCGTTATTAAAGTAGTATGTGTCATTAGGTTTAATCCTTTTAGCATTTAAGTATTAAGTGAATCACAAGCACTGTATAATTACATTTAATTTAACGAAACATTTATAAACATGACGCATTTAATTAAGGTATGTTATTTAGTAATATTGATAATCCCATAATAAATAAAAAAGAGTTATTATCAATTGATTATGTTCCACGAAAAATAGTTGGAAGAGATTTTGAAATAAAAGAACTAGCTTTCCATCTTTCTTATATTCTCAGAGATTCTCCTTCATTACCCCAACAATTAATTTTTGGAGGTGTTGGAACAGGAAAGACTACAATCATATTATACATACTTAAAGAATTAGAAAAAGTAATTAAAGAAAAAAAAATAAATCTAAAGATAGTAAGAATAAAAGGTTCAGAAAGTAAATCAAAATATGAAGTCCTTAAAAAAATTTTAATACAAATTTCTCCAAGTACCCCCGTTACAACAATGTCTTCTGATTTACATACTAAAATAGTTAAAACAATATCGGAAAGAGGATTATATGTTTTAATTTTTATAGATGAAATTCATGAATTAAAAGAAAAAGAATTGAATGGAACGTTATATACAATTTCAAGATTAGGCCAAGATATTGCTTTCTCAGAAACAAATCAAATAGAGAAAATAAGCAAAATAAAGAAAGGGGCTGTGGGTTATCTTTTAGTCTCAAATGATGGAAATATTTTTGGGAAACTTAAAGAAAATACTAGAAGTTCATTAACAAAAGAACATTTTATTTTTAAAAGATATAACCCAGATCAAATAGTAAAAATCTTAGAAAGTAGAATTAATGAAGGAGCTTTATTTGAAGGTAAAATAGAAGAAGGTGTATTACCATTTATTTCTGCTGCAAGTATGAGTGAAGGAAGAGATGCAAGGTATGCTTTAATACTTCTTTCAAATTCAGCTAAGGAAGCAGAAAAAAGAAAAATGAAAACCATAACTAAAGAATTAGTACGGGAAGTTAATGATACCCTTTTAGAGAATCATTTAAAACAATTAATTTTAGATTTACCGCACCTACATTTACAAATATTATTAATTGCATATTACTTATATAAAAATGAAAAGAAAATAAATAGTAAAACTATATGGGAAGACTATCAAAAAAATCCAAACTTACCAAAAAGAGATTTTTCAAGAATAAGTCAAATAATAACAAGTTTAGAAAAAGATGGTATTGTGTATGTCTCTCAGAGTAAAAAAACAAAATTAAGAGAGTTATCAATTGAAGAGAATATAAAAGAGATTGAACAAGTTTTAATTGAAAGAGGGGAATTATAAATAAGATAATGGGATATTTACAACAACAGATAATTGATTTAGGGAAGGAAGAAGGATTTGTTACAACTAATATGGTTACAAGATTTTATCCACCTAAAGAGGTAGAAAGAGTAATGAATAAGTTAGTTTTGAAAGGATATTTTAAACCAGGAGAAGATTGTGTTGCTTATGTTAAATGGAAATATATAGGAAGTTAAGATGACAGACAAAGAATTTAAAACATGGTTAATCCTTAATTATAAAACAGGAAATTTTAGGTTAAACAAAAAGAAACCACAAACAATGAAAGCAAGCGACATACCCATTGATATGAAGATTGTAGTAAAAATTCCAGAACAACCAATCATGAAAGCTAGAGGTTTTATTGAACTTGATACTCATAAAGTAAAAGAGATGATATTGGAGAGTTTAGGAGAGTGAAAATAAATAATATGGAGGATAAAAATATATGGAAGATGAAGACGAATTTCAAGAAGAATTAGATGAGGAAGAAAAAGAACAGATTGATCCAATTTATGAAGGAAAATTAGAACCGAAAGATATAGCAGACAAGCCAATATTAAAACCAGTGGCAGATGTAAATAAAAGTTTTATGGATTTTCAGAAATTACTTAATAAATCTCTGTTAGATTATAAAAGATCTAAACAGGCTATAAATGATATGATTAGTGAGATGCCAAAATATTCCCAAACAATGATTATAGCAGAAGTACAGAAGTTAGTAAGTTATATAGAGAATTTTATTTTCTTATCTGATCATATACACGAGATCTTAAAAAGAACCGTGAAGTTAATGGTTGATGCTGATGAAGAAAGGAATTAATAAATTTCATTATATAATGTTATTTATTATTAAATAATATTAGATAATATTATATATTGCTATACTTGGATTTTTTAATGTTGAGTTCGTAAAGGAAAACTATTAAAAACTATAGTTTTGTATTAATTGATATGGAGCAAAAAACTACAATTGAGATTACACCAAAATCATCAAAACGAATGGGAGATCTAAAGAAAATTTTAGGAGTGTCTAGCAAAGAAAAAGTATTTGAAAAGTTAGATAGTCTTAATATTGAACGCGTCAAAGAAAAATTTAAAGAAGATATTCAACAAGAAAAAGACGTGGAGGAGGAAGGAGGAAAAGAGATTGCTTTAGAGAATAGGAGAAAAATGAGTATTGTGCCAGAAATTTTGAATTTTAAAAAGATTAAATTTTTTAACGAGAATGATGTGAGCGTTCAAATAGGGAAGGTATCTTCTTTAGAATATTTTTCTCCTTTTAGTAAACCTTATCTTGTTATAGACAGATTTTTAAACAGAACAATAATTTCAGAAAATGTAAGAAATATAACTGAGATAGATGAATTAAAAAAATTTGAGTTTTGTATACATTCTGTTAAGATTTCCAAAAAATTTAGGCGAGGGCAGCAGGTTGCATATAAATTAAGAAAGAAGAGTGACCCCATTTATAACTCTAATATACTAAACCATATTCCAAGGAGCCATAAAATTCAAATTGATATGAACAATAAATTTATTAGGATGTGTGGAAAAAATGCTGGAAGAAATGGATTTGGGGGATGGTTAAACCTTAGTGATGGAAGCCCCATTGGATATATAAAGAAAAAGAAAGAGAATGGGAATCCCTTATTAAGAAATCTTTCCGGACATATATCTCAAAGTCAATCAATGAATAAATTAAAAGCAGAAATGTTTGGGGTAGAAATGATAAATCCAAATAAAAGATATAGAAAGGTAATAATAGATGATATACCAATAATGATAACTCAAGGTAATGAAGTTTTATGTATACCCAATACCTCAGAAGTAAAACATATTGGGATTACTGGAATGACTGGAACGTGTAAAAGTATGTTAATGAATGCTATTTTATCTTGGGATTACTGGCAAAAGAAAAAGAATGAGTGCATTAGTTTAAATGATTTTCAAAAAGAAACTTTTGAATGGAGTCTTACAACTGACTCTTTCAAATATAATCTAAAAAGAATAAATGCAAAACCTTGTCCAAGTCCAATCGTTTATGTTTTTCCTTCTACAGAGACTCTACAAATTACTAAGAAAGATAGGAGATTTCCAGTGGTGAAGATAACATTACCAGTTGGAGAGGTAATCGAAAATATTGAAAATTACCATGATCTTGATAAGAGCAAGGTTTATCTTGGAAATTTAAAAGAAGAATTAGTCGATTGTAATTCAATCGGGGAGATCAGAGCTGTCCTTGATGAAAATATCCATCCTAAGCATGTTATGATGAAATATAAATTAATGAACATTTTTGAATCTTTATTCAAAAACAATATGTTAAATGTCTCAGTTCCGGATGCTCCAGCATTTTTAGAATATAGGGACCCTTCTGGTGAGAAGTATTACAACTTTAGTATTTTGACTTTACTTAGATCTGGGGTAATCCCCTCAGTTCAAACTTCTGATCTAAGGAACACAGAATACTTTTCTGCATATATGTCTTTTATTGTCGATTCATTATACAAAAATCAATATCAAGATCCATATTTTAAGGATAAATCATTATCTCTGTTTGTAGATGAAATAGATAAATTATGGTTAGGGAATAATGGAGGATTAATTAAAAAATCTTTGAATTTAATTGGCACAAATGGGCGTACAGCTAGAATTGGTCTTAGGTGGAGTACTCAACATTATGGGAAGGTTCCTGATCAAATTAGAGGAAACACAAAATATTTGTTTGTTTCAAGAAAATCTGATGCTAAAGAAGTGAATGAAATAAAAAGAGATTTCAATATACCAAAAATTATGGAGAAGGAAATATTAAATTTAAAAGTTAATCCTACAAAAGAATTGTTTGAAGTCGTTGCTTTAACAACTGAGAGATTTGTTCTTTATAATTTAGTGACAGGAAAAAGAACATATAGTTCTGAAGCGCAAAAAGGTAATTTACTTTGTCCAATTGCAATGCATCATAGACCAGATCATGAGATTTAAATAATTAAAATGCAAAACCAAAACGTTTAAATACTTAGATTTACTTAGATTTACTAGAGTTACCAGAAGGAAAAATGAAACCAGAAACAAAGTTTAAATTAAAAGTTTACTTGTATTATTTGGTTGTAGAACCTTGGACAGACAAAGTCGCACTTCCAAATATGAGGACAGTTATCTGGATCTTAATTATCTTAGCATTTATTTATAAATTAGATTATTTATTTTTTCCTCTTATTCTTATTGGAGCAGTTCTTTATCTAGCACATGAGTTTAAAAGTGGAAGATTTATTTATTGGTATAGACAAAGAAAGTATAGTGAACAAAGAAAAGTGTTAAAAGAAATTAGGCAAAAGAAAAAGAGTGAGTTGAAGTAGAACAGCCATGAAAGAGAGATTATTGATTTCTCCTTATTTTTATTTGAATTCCTCCTACAATTTTTTTATCAGATATTAAAATTAAATATCCCCCTCCTCCAGCTCCAGACAATTTCCATCCTAAAGATTGAGATTTATATTTTTCTATTTTTGATAAAACATCCTTATTTACCATATTTGGGAACATTTTTACTTGGGCATTAAAACTATCTGTAACTGCTTTTCCCATAGATTGTGCATCCTTTTTCTTAATGGAGTTGAAACAGTTCTCTGCAGCTAGAGATAATTCTTTGGCGTTTGTTTTATTAATATGTGTATTTTTTAAAACATCATAATTTTTTCCCCGTTGATTCAATGGGATTAAAAAAATTACGGATTCTAACCATTTTAATATTTCATCGTCTTTTAATGTTTTTATTTTTTCTGGCCAGTAATCTCCATTATAATACAAGTAATTAATTGAAGGTAATACAATTCCTAAAGAATCTTGGGATCCAGCTATTTCCTTTTTACCTGGGGGATTTTCATAACTAAATAACATTTTTGCTAAAGTTATTGGGTTATTTGTTGAAGGAATTCTATCTCCCCATATTTCTATTGCTTTTTTTCTTGTTGAAGTAGCCATACCTGATCTTAAATTAAATTTGTAGATTGGATCAATTGAGATTGTTAAAACAGCTCCAGGATGATATTTGGAAACCCAAGGTTGATCAAGCCAACCCCCCGCTAAATCAATTCTGTATGGCATACTAAAATTTTCCTTAAGGGAAGTAGTATTCCTTACTAAGAGATTACTTGGAGGAATTCTTTTCAATACTTTATATTGTATTCCTAGTGATTTACATAACTCTCGCTTTTCATTATTATCTCCATCTTCGTTGACAATAAAGATAGTTGGATTTAGTTCTTTTAATTCTTTTTTAAAATCTAATATCCCAACCCCTGATGAGATAAAAGCATCTTTAACATATCTTAATGCTTTAACCATATACACTCTTTCTTTTTCAACAAAAATAGATTTTCTATTCTTTAATGTTTTGATTGTTTTATCCGAACCAAGAGCAACATATAATTCCCCATACTTTGATGCATTTTTAAGAAAACTAATATGGCCAGGATGTAAGATATCAAAACAACCACTCACAAAGATTTTTTTTACCATAAATCTTACTACCATCTGGGATATTTAAATATTTCGTTATTATCATAAACAAAACATTTAAATACCTAAATTTACTATAATTAACTATGGTTACTACAAAACCAATAAAGGTTGATGAAGAAGTCAAGAAGACATTAGATGACAGAAAAAAATATCCCAGAGAAACTTACAATGACATTATGAGAAGAATTCTTAAACTAAATCATAAAAAGAAATAAAATGATAAAATTATCTTTAATTGGTATTTCTCTTCTTATCGTAGGAACAGTTATAATAGGAATTTCAATAACGCAGTGGTTTTTTAGATTTCCGGATGTGAGTCAATTAGTTTTAGGAATAGGTATTGGAATATGTTTTATGGCTTTTGGGTATCTTCATAGTTGGATGAGATGTAAGGATAGAAAGATGGAAGAGCATGAGGAAGCAAATACTGAAAGATTTAAAGAATTTGATCAGGCAATTGATGGTGTAAGGATTTGGCAAGTAGATGAAACGGAAAAGTTAAATGAAAAAATAAATAATCTTTAAAATGAAAATATCGGTGATAGGGTTGGGTCCAGTTGGAGAAACTACAGCGAGAGGTTTTTCTGAGTTAGGAAACATTGTTACGGGGATAGATCTAATAAAAGATCGTGTTGACAAAATTAATAGAATAAATAAAGATGGATTAAATGCTATTATGAGTCTGGAAGATGCTATTTTATTTTCTGAGATTTCTTTTGTTTGTGTTGGAACTCCATGTGGGAAAAATGGAGAATTAGACTTAAGCGCTTTAAAGAAAGTATGTAAGCAGGTTGGGATGGTTCTAAAGGAAAAAATAGCTAACAATCATATAGTCGTTATTAGGAGTACAATGTTCCCTGGCTCTTTTGAAATTTTAAAAGATATCCTAGAAAAATCATCTGGGAGAAAATGTGGAAGAGATTTTGAAATGGCAATAAATCCAGAATTCTTAAGAGAGAAATATGCTCTACAAGATTTTCTTAATCCTACATTCGTTGTAGTTGGAACTGAAAAAAAGGAGATTGGTAAGAAAGTATTAGAGTGTTACAAAGATGTTAAGGCAAAGAAGTTTCTTGTAGGAGTAGACATAGCTCAAATGATTAAGTATGCAAACAACTCTTTCCATGCGCTCAAGGTTGCATTTACAAATGAATTGGCTGTTATTTGCCAAGAGACAGGAATTAACAGCAAAAGGTTAATGGGATTATTTTGTGAGGATACACAACTAAACATATCCCCTTCTTATTTTAAACCAGGTAAGGCTTATGGCGGAAGATGTTTGCCTAAAGAAGTTAGTGTTTTACAAGACAATGCAAAGAAGTTAAAAGTCAAATGCCCTATAATCAATTCAATTTCAGAGAGTAATGAAGAGCAGATTAAAAGAGATAAAAAATGTCAATTAAAACAAAACTAATCCATTTAAAATTAATGTTATTTGGTGATAAGGAATTAGAAGAAAAAGGGAAAATGATTCCTTGTAAGGAATGTGATGAATTATTTATGAGCCATGAACGTGATGGGGAATATACATATGAGTTTGATAACACTTGTGATGAATGTATGGAAATGGTTAAATAGTAATACTCATTTATTTGAGAAATTAAATTATAGGAGGTATAAAAATATGAAAGAAGAAAAAACAAAAAAGAAATTTAATAAGAAGTTATTGACATTCGGAGTATTAGGAATGTTTGCTATCGCTTTGGTTGCTGCAGGAGTATATCTGTATGTAGGAAGTGCAAGTGTTACAGGAACAGTTGATGAACCATTAATAGTTTCAGGTGATACATTCTCTTTTACTGGTTATCCTGGTACAATAACAGATGATATAAAAATTGATAATTTAGCAAATGTTCCTTTGAATGTAGAGTTATCTTGGGTAGAACTAAGTAATGAAGCAGACCCATTTAGTTTAGATAATACTGCAGGAACTTGTGATAATTATCCTAATGCAGGATGGAGAGATGAATGTGAAAAAAGAATAGTATTAGACGGAATGCCTTTAGCTGATTTTAATACAATGTCTTGGGATGTTGATGTGGATGCAGGTTATATTGCTCATGTTGATGTGATAATTGATATTGATGGAAATTTAGAGACAACAGGTGATGTTGACGCATTAGTATTTGAATATGCAAAAGTTGACCCATTTATTGGTTGTGATGAAGGAATTGGAAATTATCCAACTGGAGATGATATAAACACTTTCGGAGATAAAGGGATAGTTGATAGCGAAGCTAAAGCTTGGTTAGGTAGTGGTGTTTCAGGAGGATGTACAACACAAGCATTTATAGATAATTGGAGAACATTAGCAGAATGGCAAACAGAATATCCTAGTGCAACTATTCTAAGATTTGAGATTGAAGTTGATAATTGGATTGAAACAAGTAGTTCAGAAGTTAGTTATATCGTAATAAATGGCAATGAAATTAATGTTGACTATGAACTTACAACTACAACAGCAGTGGTTCCTATTGGATTAGATAATCTAATTTCAGTAACTTTTACAGTAGCTGATGATTCACCAGTAGGAGATTTCACAGGAGTTATTAATGTTAGAAGAGTAGCTTAGATACAAACAAAACAATTTTTATTTTTTTATTTTTTTATTTTTTTAATGGTTGGAGAACCTAAAACTCAAGGAGAAAGAAAAATGAATAAAGTAATGATAGCAATAATATTGGGAATCGCTTTAATTAGCTTAGTATCAGCGGAAGTAATCACAATAGAACCAGAAGTTTTAGAACCATTTTCAATTTATTCTGGAGAAACAATAACGAGAAACATTACAATCATAACAGATGGAGATTATTTAGTTTATTTATCTTGGGACGTTGAAGGAAATTCATCAGATATGGAAGGTTTTTATGTTGATTATGAATCGCCTATACAAGTAAACCAGGAAAAAGAAATCTTAATTAATCTTTCAGCTGCCTATAACTTTTTTCCAGACTCATTTACTATTCACTTATATGCTACAACAGAAGTAGACGAACCAGCTGTTATTTATCGCGGAGGTGATGGAGGAAGAACGAAATATAGAGACAGAAACATAACAGTGGAAAAAATTGTTTATGTTAATCAAACAGAAGAAAAACCTATTGAATTGGAAGAAGAGAAAAAAGCTATCTGGCCATATTTCTTTTGGGGGATATTCATTCTTGCAATCATTGCTATGTGGTATAGAGCATTAAAAAAACACAAGGAGAACAAAAATGATAACAATAGCAATACCCACGTATAATGGAGAGAGAACAATAATCAGAGCAATAAATTCAATTCTGCCTCAACTGTCAAAATATGATGAATTAATAATTGTTGCTTCTGGATGTATAGATGAAACTATCTGTAAGGTTAAAAGAAGAGCGAAAGAAGATAATAGAATAAAAGTAATAATAGAATTAGAAAGAAAAGGAAAGTCTTCAGCACTAAACTTAATTATTGAAAATGCAAAATCAGATATTATAGTTCAAACAGATGACGATGTTATTGTTCAAAAAGGCGCGATTTCTAAATTATTAAAACATTTCAAAGATAAATCAGTTGGAGCAGTGTCAGGAAATCCAATTCCCATAATCCCAGAGAACAATCTTTTTTATCATTGGACAATAATGAGTTATAGAAAAATTGGAGAGATTAGGGAAAAGGAAGTTAAAGATAAAATATTTAATGTACATCTTTCAGGTTATCTATTGGCATTTAGAAAAAAGGCATTAAAGAAAGTCCCTTTTGCGAAAGGAGCTGTTGATGCTTTAATGGGAAAGATAATAAAGGAAGAGGGATATAAATTAACTTATGAGCCAGATGCAAAGGTCTACGTTAAATGTCCAACAACAATTAAAGACTTCCTAATCCAGAAGGTAAGAGTAAGGGCAGGATATGCTTATCTATCTGAAGCGCCAAGAACTATAAAAAAAGAAATATTTTATTTACCCAAAGAACTTTTTAAAGTACCAATCTGGAAATGGCCAAAATTTATTTTATCCGGATTTATTTATATTTACTCTTGGGTAAAGGGGAACCATATGGCCAAATCCAATAAATCATTAAAAGAGATATGGAAAACTCCAGAGTCTACAAAAAGATAATGTTACCAAAATATCACTTTCTACTCGGATTAGCAATTTCCTTAGTTCTACTTATTCTCTTCCCAAATATTGGACTAATCAGTTTTTTAGTTATTTGGACTTCTAGTGTCCTAATAGATTTCGATCACTATGCATACTATGTTTTTAAGAAAAAAGATTTTAGTTTAAGAAATGCTCGTAACTGGTTTTTTAGACATGGAGAAAAAATAGATAGTATAAAAAAAGAAGAAAGGAAAGAATACAAGGAAGTAATTTTAGTGTTTCACGGAATTGAGTTTATTATTTTTTTAGTTATACTTAGTGTAATTAATGTATTCTTTTCTTATATTCTGTTTGGAGTATTAATCCACTTATTTTTAGATTACGCACATTCAATATACTATAAGAATTGGTTTTCTCGTAAACTCTCCCAGATCTATGTTATAGCTAGGAATAGGAATAAAAAAGTTTTAGAAGTAGATTAAACTTTAGCAAGTCCAAATAATGTTTTTAGTGCTACAACAATTGTTGCGGGAACAAGCAAAGATAAAAGAGCAGCAAAAATTGAAGAAACTACATTCCCAACGCTTATTCCAAGTAGTGAACCAAGAACACTTTCCATACCGAATTTACTAACAACTACAAGGATGGCCCCAGTTATCAAAAAGCTTTGAGAATCTTTTCTGTTAACATTTATTGAAAATCCAACAACTAATCCAAAAATTACAAGTATGCTATAAATAATAGAGCTGTATTCTTTTAAGAAAGGAATTGAGAAAAAACTGGTAGAAATACCAATTAGAATTGCAAGGATAACTCCTATAAAAAATGTCCATGCTCCAATTGAATTTTCTTTTGATATGATTGCCATTTTGTTTTTAAACTAATCTCCTAAACAAATTAAAATAAAAAATAAAAAAAAGAGCAAATTAATGCCCATTAAAAAATTTATACTGTATTAGTCTCTTCTTCTAGATGACATGCATCAGAATACCAATAACCTTCTACATCAGTACAAGTAGTCTCATCTAAACACAAATCTAAGTTTTCTACATCACAAACAAGTTCTTCAGTAGTTTCAAATACACCTTTCTTCACAGTAATTATTCCTTCTGATTTCTCTTCTGGGATACTTATTGTAAATTCATTATCACTTATACTATCTTCTGGATTTTCTACTAAGATTCCATATGTAGTTAAGTAGTCCACATCTCCGGTTCCAACATTAGTATCATCCAAATCAAAGTTAACGTCAAAATCATTTACAACTATTCTTCCTGTAGTAACATCTAAACTTAATTCTGTGTCTCCAAGCTCAATTGTTTCGTTTGAAATAAGAACTCCATCATTATCATCATCATAGATTCCAGAACTATTAATATAAACTGTATCATATTCTGTAGTTCCACTCAAGAAATTTCCTTTAACTCTAACAAAATCATTCTTAAGATCAAATCTATATTCTTCAACGCTTTCTCCTATAAGACCATTGTATCCAATACAAACATATTCGTTTGGTAGACATAATGTTTCTTCTGGTTTTAATGCATTAAAGTCTCCATCAAACTCTACAAAGTCTTCAACTAAAACTAAACCAATTGAATTATCAGTAATTACCCATTCCCAAACAGAATCTTCTTCATATTCATCTCCCTCTGAAACTGTAACTTCAAGATCTTCTCCAATCATAAGCATAGCTTTACTTTCTCTGTCAACTCTTTGGTCGTAAAGAACATATTCTACTTTGATTTCAAGACCTCCAATTGTGCTGGTATCTGTCTCCTTAATCATTTTTGATTCACCATTTACTGATACATAAACAACATCGTCAAGAACATATTCTAGTGTGACATCCTTCCCATCAATCACTACAGATTCTTCTTCAGTAAGAAAATATTCTTCTCCTTGTGTAAATGTTACTTCTTCATTTTCCCAGTTTGAAATTGCTATAGATTCTCCTAACAGATTAAACTTTAATTGGTCTTCATCATCAATAAGAGTAGTATCTAATCCACTGATTTCAAATGCATACTTTAGAGTATTTGCTGAAAAAGTTAAATAAGTATTTCCTTCAAAATCTGGTGAGTTAGCTTTTAATCTCACTCCATCAATAGTGAAAATTTCTTCAGCATTATATTCATCTCCATCAAAGTCTATTTCATCGTCAAATAGATAGATCTCTCTGTCTGATAATGTCTCATAAAAGTCTTCTTCTAAAAAAAGTCCGTCTATCAAGTAACCTCCAGTTATTATTGATTGTTTTTCTTGTTCTTCACATGTAGGACCTATTGGACAACCTTCTGTATCTACTGCAGGACAATCTGTTGCTGTTTGATTTGTTGCAGGACACTCTGTCGCATTTACTCCTGCTCCATCAACTTCAACTTTTCTTGGGAACACGAATGCTACAAACAAACCAACAACTAATCCAGTAATTACCATTGCAGTTAGAACCTGGTTCCATTTAATTTCATTCATTTGTATAACCTCCTATATTCATTTAATTAATTACTTTTTTAAGCATATTTTCTTTTTGCCTTAAAATAAGTATCTTTACTTAGAGAATTTTCTTTTTAAATCATATAGTAGAAAAAATAACATCTATTCTTTTGTATCATATATGTGATTCTTATACCCATATGTAAATTATATATATCACACCCTATTCTTAAATTTGTCTTCACGAAATAGAAACATTTAAATACTTAGATTTACTACAATAAACTATGGTTACTACAAAGCCAATAAAGGTTGATGAAGAAGTCAAGAAGACATTAGATGACAGAAAAAAATATCCCAGAGAAACTTACAATGACATTATGAGAAGAATTCTTAAACTAAATCATAAAAAGAAATAAAATGAAAAATTTAGGTAATAAATTTGGTGGGGCTAGTATAATTCTTATTGGAATTTCTGGCGTTATCCTTAGGACAATTCTTAGAGGGTATCATAATCTGTGGGATTTTATTATACTCCTGGTGTTCATTATCACTATAATCATTGGAATTTCTGTCTTAATAAAGAAATGAAAATCTTAGAAATTTGCAATTTTAGTTCAGGAGTTTCAGGAGTTTGGACAAGAGCCTTGGAAGATGCAAGGGGGTTTATAGAAAAAGGACATGAAGTTTATATTTTTTCTTCTAATGAGAAAGAAACCGGGGAGGTAGTATCTTTAGATCAAGAGTTAAAAGAAGAGATACACATAACAAGATTTCCAGTGAAAAGAAAGAACGGGTATGCTTTGTGGTTTGATTTTGAAAAAGAAGCATTAGAATTAAAACCAGATGTGATAATATGTCATGGGTTAAGAAAACCTTATTTAAACGTAGCTATAAAAGTAGCAAAAAAGATTAATGCAAAATGCTTTTGTATCACTCATGCACCCTTTATTGAAAAGGATTTAAGGAGTAAAAAATTAAATCTTTTTGTTTGGATTTATGATAAATTTGTTGGAAAAAGAATTATGAATTCTTTTGATAAGATTATTGCCATTTGTAAATGGGAGAAAGAAGAATTGGTGAAACTTGGATGTGATGAAGAAAGAATTGTTTATCTCCCAAATTCTCTTCCTAGTGAATTTTTTGCAGATAGTTCAATAAACGAACAAAAAAAGATTTTATTTCTAGGGAGGATGCATCCAGTAAAAGAGTTAGAAATTTTAATTGAAGCGTTTAAAAAGTTAGAATTAGATTATGAATTAGAAATAGTGAGCTCTAAAGGAGGAGATTATTATGAAAGTCTTCAAAAATTAAAATCTGATAAAATTAAATTTACTAGCCCTATTTACGATTTAGATAAAAAAATTCAAAAGATAGATGAAGCAGAGATTTTTGTTTTACCAAGTATGAAGGAATCTTTACCATTTGGAATAATTGAAGCAATGGCAAGAGGAAAGATAGTTGTTACAACTAAAACAAGAGGAGGAATTGAATTGGTGGATCATCTCATAAATGGGTTCCTATTTAATATAGGGAATTCAATTGAATTAGAATTAATTCTATCTTCTATACTTAAGTTAAAAGAAGAACATAAACTAAAAATTAAAAATGCTGCTAGGAAAAAAGCAGAAGAATTTAAGTTATCTAAGAATATGGAAGGATGGGAGGAATTATTTAAAAAATGAAAAGAATATTATTCTTTGGGCAATTCACGATAAATCATTCTTATGGCTGCCAGGGATTATCTTTCCCAATAATGGAATATTTAAATAAGAACTTTGATACAGAATATACCCTTTTAATTTCAGAACAACATTATGAAGATAATATAGAGTTTTGTAAAAAGAAAGGATTCAAAATAGCTAAGTTTCCATATCCTAAATTCTGGAAAAATAATAAAGAATTAATACAGGCGATTAAGGAAAATGATATAATAATTGATGTAGATGGAATAGAATACAATGGAAGTATAGGTTTTATAAAAAAATGGTTTCATTATTACCGTGTTGGCTACATACATAGATTGGCAAGAAAATATAATAAGATTTATTTAAAGGCTCAAAAGTCATATGGTCCTATCAATAAAAAATTTTTTAGATTTATGGTCAAAAGAACTTTAAATAAACTTCCATTTGTATTAGTAAGAGGAAAGGAAAATGTAGAACAAATAAAAGACCTTAAGTTAAAAGTTCCAGCTTACAACTTTCCAGATGTTTCTTTTGTATTAAATCCAGAGAGTAAAGAGTGGTCAGAGCAATATCTTACTAAACTTGGATTGAATACTAGCAGGGAAATAATTGGGATATCTCCCAGTTATGTAATAAATAATATTAATGGTGATCACTTTGAATTATGTAAAAAGATAATTTCTGATTTCCAATCTAAAGGAAAGCAAGTTTTGATAATACCTCATTCCATAAATAATAATGGGGAGCTGAATTCTTGCGATTTGGTTTTGAGTAAATGCATTTATGAGGATTTAGAGAATAAGAAAGATGTCTTTTTAATTAAAGCTACAAACTTAGAGTACAAGCATGTGAGAAGCATTATTGGTTTTTTGTCTTTTTATATTACTGGAAGATATCATGGGTTGGTTTCTTCATTATATATGGGTGTCCCTTCAGTGGTCTTCTCTTGGCATGGAAAGTATAGAGATGTTCTATCTTTATTCTTGGATGAATTTCCAATAATTGATTCAGATACAAATAATGAACTCCAATTGATAAAAGAATATTATCATAATCAGAAGTGGTTTAATAAAGAGAAAGTTAAACAAAAGTTAGAAGAAGTTAAAAAAGAAGTAGAGGTGGGGTTGAAACTAATAAAATCAAAATGTTAATGGAATTAATAAAAAAAAGGAGAAGTGTAAGAATCTTTAGTGAAAAGAAAATTCCAGAGAAGGAAATAAGAGAAATAATAGAAGCAGGGATTTGGGCACCAACAGGATGTAATAACCAAGAATTAAGATTTTTGATTTTAGAGAAAATGGATGAAATAAAAAGGTTTAAGCCATTTACAAAAAGCGCCTCTCATTTTATTTTAATCTTTGCTGATATGTCTCTTCCACAGAGTAAGATGTATAGGAAGGCGCATGAGAGAAATTTACCTTACATCGATACTGGTTTAGCGTTACAAAATATGGTACTTTATGCAAAAAGTATTGGAATAGATAGTTGTATCTGTAATATATCACCACATCATTTCGCTATTACGGAGAGCATTCCCCGGAAGATAATGAACAAAATTCTAACAATTGGTGAGGAAAATCCTATGAGCAAAAATAGTTTTGGATATGTTTTAAGAAAAAAATTAAAGATCCCTGAGCATTTCAAGATAATATGTGGGGTAGCATTGGGTTATGGAAAAGTAGAATCAGATCCAAATATCTTACATGGTGGAAAAAAAGTAATGAGGAAAGGGGTTGATGAACACATAATAAAATGAAAAAGAAAAAAGATAGATTTTTTGTATTACAAGCCATACTTGTAGGAGTATTCGTAATCTTGCTTATTTGGGCTATTGGAAGGAGACTTAACCAAGAACCAACATTTACAATTACAGAGGAGGTTTGTGAGAATGAAACATATTTAGTTTATGATCATAGAAATTTTTCTAGAGGGAGTTTAATGGAAACGATTGCATATTTAAAAATAGGGAAATATACTAGGTACGATGATTTAGGATGTGATATTCTTGAAGAACATGGTGTACTTAATTCTTTTATTCCTTGCACTCTATTAAATGAAGAGCTTGTAGAACTAAATGAAATTGTTACTTGGTTATTTGAGAGAGGGAAATTACCTAGCAAGGTAGAAGAAAAACAAAGAGAAGTTTGCGAACAAGTTGAAGTTGATGAGATTTTATTTGGAGAAACTAAAGTTGATGGATATGTTAATAAAAAATATCTTCAAGACAATCCAGAATGGCTTGATGAGAATTGTGAAAAAATATTTAAATGTTCTAATGGGTTGGAAATAACCTTAGATGAATACTCTTCTATAGAAAGATTTGAAGATTGTAAGTTGATGAAATATTCTTGTGGAGATTACACAGTTGAGGTAGAACAATGAATGAAGAAAAATTTATAATTTGTATCAATAATGGTGGATTGGGAAATCGTTTAAAGGGCTTGATTTCTGTTATTAGGCTAAGTAAGAAATTAGGAAGGAAGTTGATTTTGTATTGGCCAAACACTCAACATTGCGGTTGTAGCTTTAATGATTTATTCGAGAATTCTTTTCCAGAAATAAATGAGGAAGAGTTGAAAGCAATAAAGAAAGAAGGAGACTATAAGTTATATAAGGATGTTTTAGATAATGCGAGTGATACTGAAAAATATCTTTTATTTAAAACTTGGAAGTTTGTTCTTTTACCTGGTGAAATACCAGAAAACTTTGCGAAAGTTTTTTCATCAGAAAGTGGGAGCAATTTTGATTTTGAATATGATAGGATTCCAGAAGAGCTTAAACAAGAGTTGTTAATCTATATACGCGAATTAAGACCAAAAGATAAAATATTTATTGAAGAATTTGCAGAAAGATATGATCTTAAAGATTGTGTTGGAGTTCATATAAGAAAAGGAGATTATAGATTTACAGTTGACAGGAGAGATAAAGTTTCTTCAGATGAAAAATTCATAAAAAGAATGAATGAGCTACCAGAAAGCAAGTTCTTTTTGTGTACAGATAGTAAAGAAACGGAAAAGAAGTTTGAAGAAATATTTGGTGATAGAATAATAACGTTTTCAAAAGGAGATAGAAAGAGAAGTAAAACCTCTGCAATTCGAGAAGCATTAATCGATCAATTATTATTATCAAAAACAAAACATATCCTTGGTTCTTATCTAAGTACTTTTACTGAACTAGCTTGGTGGTTTGGAGGATGTAAAGCTAAGGTAGAAATAATCGGAGAAGAGGACCTAAAAGAAAGTTTAAGACCAAAGACATTGGTTCAAAAGATTATCAGAAAAATAAATTTTTATAAAGTAACTTTTTTAAGGTGGATCTTTAGAGTTTACAAATGAAAACTAAATTAAATTTAGGGGCAGGAGCATGCGATATTAGAGAAGATTATATTAATTTAGACATTACAAATTATTCGGGAGTAGATGTGGTGTGGGATTTAAATAGACTTCCATTACCGTTTGAGGATAATCAATTTGAAGAAATTCTTGCTTATAATATTTTAGAGCATATAAATTACCTACCTCTAATGGATGAGTTATACCGGATTTTAAAACCCCAAGGAGTTATAAAAATTACAGTACCACATTTTACTTTCGTAGAAGCATATGCAGATCCCACACATATAAACAGATTTTCTTTTTTGACGTTTTCTTATTTTGTTAAGGGAGGAATAAGGGAGTATTCTTTTATGAAATTTACCAAGTTTAAAGGAAGGATAACTTTTCAAAAAAGATTGATTTTTCCATGGAACTACATCTTAGAATGGGGAATAAATTTAAATATGAACATGATTAAGTTATATGAGAAGACGCCATTAAGAATTTTTCCAGCAGCGAACTTAGAGGTTGAATTAACAAAATGAAAAATAAAAAAGTTTTAGTTACGGGAGCAGGAGGATTTATAGGAAGCCACCTTGTTGAAGAGTTAGTAAAGAAGGGAGCAGATGTTAGGTGTTTTTTAAAATATAATTCTAGAGGAGGTTTAGGAAATTTAACAAATATTCCCAAAGAAGTATTCAATAAATTAGAGATTGTAAGGGGAGATTTGAGAGATGCTGAAAGTATCAAGAAAGCAATGGAAGGTTGTGAAATTATTTTTCATGTAGCAGCGTTAATTTCAATACCTTACTCTTATGAGAATTCAAGAGGATATTTTGAAACTAATACTATGGGTACACTTAATTTGTTGGAAGCAGCTAAAGATAACAAGGGTGTTAAAAAGATGGTAATTACTTCTAGCTCAGAAGTTTACGGAACTGCATTGTACTCTCCTATTGATGAAAAACATCCGTTGCAAGCGCAGTCACCTTATGCAGCTTCCAAGATAGGTGCGGATAAGGCTGTAGAAAGTTATGTGAAATCTTTTAATTTACCTGTTGCAATTATAAGACCTTTTAATGCATACGGACCTAGACAATCTATGAGAGCAGTTATTCCAACAATAATATATCAAGCATTAACAAAAGGTAAAATAAAACTTGGTTCTCTTGATCCAAGAAGAGATTTTACATATGCCAAAGATATAGCTAAAGGGTATATAAAAATAGCAGAGTCAAAGAAGTCGGTTGGAGAAGTTATAAATATTGGTTCAGGTAAAACTATCTCTGTTGGAGATTTAGTTGAAAAGATTGGTTTGATTTTAGGAAAGAAATTAATTGTTGAAATAGACAAAGAAAAGGTTAGACCAAAGAAAAGTGAGGTTGGGCTTTTATTTTGTGATAATTCAAAAGCAAAGAAATTAGTTAATTGGAAACCAAGTGTTCAATTTGATAAAGGACTGAAGGAAGTTGTAAAATATATAGAAAAAAATTTAGATAAGTATGAATCAGAAAGAGGGAATATTTAAAAATGAAGGCGGTAATTTTAGCTGGAGGTGAAGGAAAAAGGCTGAGACCTTATACTAAAATTTTACCAAAACCATTACTTCCTATTGGAGACAAACCACTTTTAGAAATTATTTTAGAGCGATTAAAAGAGTTTGGAATTAGAGAAGTAATTTTATTAACTAATTATAAGGCAAAACTTTTTGAGTTGCTTTTAGGAAATGGAGAGGGGATGGGCATGAGTATAGAATATTCAAAAGAATTTAAACCATTAGGCACTGTTGGTCCATTAAGCCTAATAAAAGAAAAGTTAAATGAGGATTTCATTGTGATGAATGGAGATGTTCTGACTGATTTAAATTTTAATGAACTAAACAAGTTCCATAAAAAAAATAAAGCAGATTTAACAATAGTAACTAAAAAGGAAGAAATGTGTTGGGAGTATGGGACTATAAAAGCTAAAGGAAACAAAGTTATTGGGTGGGAAGAAAAATCAATAATACAAGAAGAAATAAGTGCTGGAATATATATGCTTAATCCTTCTGTACTCAGTTATCTAAAAAATAATGAAAAAATGAATATGGATAAACTAATAAAAAAAATTATTAAAAATAAAGGGATTGTTTTAAGGTTTTTACATTCTGGAAAATGGTTAGATGTTGGAAGAGTCGAAGATCATAAAAGGGCTCAAGAAGAGGTTTTATAGAAAATGAAAAATAAAAGAGTTTTAGTCACAGGGGGTTTTGGATTTATTGGGAGTCATTTAGTTGAAAAATTAGTTAGCTTAGGAGCTGATGTTGATATCTTGGACAAATCAAGGAAGAGGCAATGTTTAGGGAATAAGGTAGCGATCATTAAAGAAGACATAACTTCAGTTTTTGAATTAAAAAAGTATGATGTTGTTTTTCATTTGGCTGCATTTACTGATATGAAAAAAGCTAATAAGGATTCTAAAAAAGTTTTTGATGTTAATACATATGGAACATTAAACTTGTTAAATGCATGTAAAGGGAAAGTTAAAAAGTTTGTTTATTTAAATACCTTAGGAGTTTATGGAAATACTAAACATCTTCCAATGAATGAAGAACAATTGGCAGTTCCAACAGAATTATATGCTGCAAGTAAATTGGCTGGAGAAACCTTTGTTTTGGCATTTGGATCAGCATATAATATGTTTAATATTTCTGTAAGGTCTTTTAATGCGTATGGTCCAAGACAGAATGAAAATTTTGTTATACCTTCAATAATAAAACAATGTTTTAAAAAAAAGATAGTCAAGTTAGGAAATTTGAAATCCACAAGAGATTTTGTCTTTGTTGAGGATATTGTTGATGCTTTGATTTTAATTGCTGAAAAAGGAAAAATGAATGGTATTTATAATGTTGGTACAGGCATAGAAACATCTATTGGTGATTTGACTAAGAAAATAATTAAAGTTACTAATAAAAAAATAAATTTAAAGAGTATTAAGAATAAAAAAAGAAGTATTAATATAGACGTGAAGAGGAGTGTTGCAGATATAAATAAAATTAGAAAACTTGGGTGGAAGCCTAAAACAAGTTTAGATGAAGGTTTAAAGTTAACAGTAAAATATTATGAAAATGAAACAAGATAAAATTTTGGATAAAATTAACATTCTAATAGAAAAGTATGTCAATACAGAAAATAAAACATTTATTCCAGGAAAAACCAGGATACAATTTGCTGGACCAGTTTATGGAAGTGAAGAAATACAAGCATCATTAAAATCTTTGTTAAGTGGATGGTTCACTTCTGGAAAGAATGTATTAGAATTTGAGAAAAAATTTGCTAAAGAAATGGGCGCTAAATATTGCGAAAGCGTTAATTCTGGAAGTTCTGCTTTACTTCTGGCATTTAATAGTTTAAAGAATAAAAGATTAGAAAACCCCTTAAAAGATGGTGATGAGATTATTACTGGAGCAGTGACTCATCCTGCCACAATAAATTCAATTTTGCTAAATAATCTAAAGCCAGTTTTAGTTGATGTAACAATACCTGAATATAACCTTGATGTTAATTTAATAGAAAAGGCAATCACTAAAAAGACTAGGGGAATTTTGCCAATGCATTTTTTAGGTAATCCTTGTAATATGGATAAAATTATGAAGATAGCAAAAAAGTATAACCTCTATGTTATTGAGGATGCGTGTGATGCTTATGGTTCATTGTACAATAATAGAAAAGTTGGAAGTTTCGGAGATTTAGGGACTATGAGTTTTTATACTGCGCATGTAATAACTTTGTTTGAAGGAGGGGCAATAACTTTCAACAATGTTAAATATCAGCATATTTTAAGATCTTTAAAGGCATGGGGGAGGTTATGTACTTGTGATAGGTGTGAAATTAATTTTGGGGAGAAATGTCCAATAAGATTTGAGGTTGCCGATAAAAAATTTAAGGATTATGATCGGAGATATATGTTTGATAATGTAGGGTATAATTTAAAACTTGTTGAGGTTCAAGCTGCATTTGGTTTAGAACAGTTAAAGAGACTAAAAGGATTTATTAAAAAGAGGAATGATAATTTTAATTTTATTGTAAATCATCTAAAAAGATATGAAGATTATTTGATTTTACCAAAGGCTACTGAGAAATCTAAACCAGTATGGTTTGCTGTTCCATTGAGTATAAAAAAGAATAGTGAATTTAAGAGGAAAGATTTGATTGAATGGTTAGAAAAACATAATATTGAAACAAGACCTTTCTTTGCAGGTTTCATCCCAGAACAACCAGCTTACAGAGATAAAAATATAAAAGTTGTGGGAGATTGTAAGAATACTAGATTTACCAAAGATAATTCTTTTTTTATTGGATGTTACCCGGGAATAGATAAAGAGATGTTGAAATATGTGGTATCTGTTTTTGATAAGTTTTTTGATAACTTAGAATGAAAATATATTTAGTTAATTGTGCAAGCGAGAAATTTTATAAGAGGCAAAAAAAGCAGAATGAATCTGCATTAAAGTTTGGAATAGATAAAGTATTTTCTTATACGGATGATATATTAAAACAAACTGAATTTTATGAAAAGAATAAAGAAACATTTTCTCATAAAAAGGGAGGGGGTTATTGGATATGGAAACCTTATATACTTTTAGAAGCTATGAAAAAAATTAATTATGGAGATATCTTGTTTTATGTAAGTGCCGGAGCAGAAATTATTAGTGATGTTAAACCACTTGTAGATTTATGTAAGAAGAATGGAATAGTTTTCTTTAATGCTGTAGGTCAGAATAAGTTTTATACTAAGAGAGATTGTTTTATTTTGATGGGGTGTGATGCTGAAGAATATTGGGATGCTAATCATATTATGTCTGGATATGAAGTTTATACAAAAAATGAAAGATCTATCCAATTTTTGGAAGAATTTTTAAAATTTGCTCAAGTCCCTCAAATTATTGATGATGAGCCTAGTAAGGTTAAAGATTTTTCAGAGTTTAAAGGGCATAGGCATGACCAATCAATATTATCCAATCTTGTAGTGAAGTATGGAGTAAAAAGATTTAGAAATCCTTCTCAAGGAGGGAACCATTTAAAAAAACAAGAATTAAGGAAAAAAGGAGAATGGTTAGTTTATCCATACGTTTATTCCAACAACCCGGATATAAATTCACATTATCCAACTATTTTTCATAATCGGAGAAGTGCTACGAATTTTAGATTGTTTTTGATTAAACTTCATTCTAAACTTCCTTTGAAATTAAAATTATGGGTAAGAAAGTTTGTTAAATGAAAAAGGTATTAGTAGTAATCCTTGTGAGTATTTTGTTAATGGGCATTTTTATTACAGGATGGCACTTTGGGCAAAGAGGAATACCTTTTATTAAAAGAACAAAAGAATGGTCCATAGGAATTTACAAAGGAGATACCCCATTTAATCTAAAGGAAATTGAAAGTAATCCCGTATTAACTAAAGAAGATGTTACAGATGTTGATGCATCAATGGTGGCAGATTCTTTTATGATTGAAGTAGATTCAATTTGGTATATGTTTTTTGAGGTGCAAAATAATTACGATTATCAAACAGACATTGCTTATGCAACAAGCAATGATGGATTAGATTGGGAATACCAAAAAATTATTTTAAATGAGAAGTTTTCTCAAGCGTATGCTTATGTTTTTGAATGGGAGGGGGAACAGTATATGGTTCCAGATAGTTACCAATCAAATTCTATTAGGTTGTACAAAGCAAATAACTTTCCAGAAGAATGGTCATTAGAAAAGATATTAATCAAAGGGAAGGCGTATGTAGATGCTTCTATATTTAGGTATAACAATAAATGGTGGATGTTTGCATCAACTACAAGCAATGAAGATTTATATCTTTTTTATTCAGATTCATTAAAAGGAAATTGGATAGAGCATCCTATGAGCCCAGTTATAACTAAGGATAAAAATACTGCAAGACCTGGAGGAAGAATTATAGAGTTTAATAATAATTTTTATAGATTTGCTCAAGATGATTATCCAACTTATGGTAATAAGATTAGAGCATTTAAAATAATAAAACTTACAGAGAGGGAATATAATGAAGAAGAGATAGTCATAGAATTAGAAAACTCTGGGGTCGGATGGAAGAGAGATGGAATGCATACTATCGACCTTCATCAGTTGGGAGAAAATGAATGGATTGCAGTTGTAGACGGATACAAAGAGGGTTTTATCTTTGAGAGATAGAAACATTTAAATACTTAAATTTACTATAATAAACTATGGTTACTACAACGAAGACTCATAAGGCTAAAAAATTTATTTCTTTAAATAAGTTAAAATTACAAAGGGGATATGGTTATATTTCTGCATTTGGAATTCCTTTTTTAGTGGCACGGGAATTAGGAGAAATCTTCCCAAAATTAAATTGGATCGTTCTTTTTTTAGTAGCAATTTTTGGAATTTGGTTTGTAGGACATATTGATTTCAAAAAAGGTTTTTGGGGAAATGAATTAGAATATGCTTTTAGAAAAAATCCTGAATGGATGAGAAAAATGGGAGAAAAGAAAAATGAATAATAGTAGTTATGAAAAAGAATATCATTTGGCGAAACATAACAATTTGTATACTGATGAGGAATATTATTTAGCTAGAGCAAAGGTTGCGAGATATGACTATTTTGAACATTTGAATTCTGAGGCTAAAGTATTAGAATTTGGTTGTGGTTTAGGAGCAAATATCTTTTTACTTCCCAATGCTATTGGTTATGACATTTCTAATTTTGCAGTCAAATTTTGTAAAGAGAAGGGAATTAAAGTTTCTATGGACTTAAATGAATTTGAACCAAATAGTTTTGAGGTAATATTATCTTGTCATGTTTTAGAACATCTAGAAAAACCATTTGAAACACTGAAAGAAATACATTCTAAATTAAAAGTAGGAGGAATATTAATCTTGGTTCTACCTGTAGATAAACCTAAAAAGTCTTCATTTAGTCTAGATGATGATCAACATTTGTATTGCTGGAGTTTTAGAACAATTAATAATCTATTAATAAAAACTGGATTCAAACCAATAGAAAATAAAATTTTGAGAAGGACAGGATATAAAAAATTGCTTTTTTTTAATAAAATAAATATTAATGTATATCTTTTCGTAACTAAATTAGCAGCCATAATCACAGGTTCAAGGAATATGAAAATAGTATCAATTAAAGAATGATGGATAATCAAGAAAAATCAACTGGAAGAGAAAGAAAAATATTGGATTTTTTAAAAAAGAAAGTTAATTGGATTACTTACTTAGTTTTAGGATTGATTATTTGGGTTAATGTTAAAATTAGAATGCTTCCATTAGCAATTAGTTCTATAACAGGAAAACCAGGATTGTGGGATATTAGTAGAAATATGTATACACTTGGACCAGATCTTGATCCTTTTTTATTCTTTAGATATGCCAAAACAATTTTTGAACAAGGAACATTACCAGCAATAGATTTTATGAGGTATGTCCCTTTAGGATATGATACACTTAGGGAAACACAATTATTGCCTTATTCAATAGCATACTTCCATAAAGTTTTAAATTTTTTTTATGATAAAATAACGATAGAATACTCTGCAATAATCTTTCCAGTGGTAATTTCTGTATTCACTACAATTGCTTTCTTTTTATTAGTAAAAAAAATATTTGAAAGTAAGGGAAAAATAATTTCTAATATCACTGCTATAGTTGCTTCTGCATTTTTAGTAACTCTCCCTTCTTTATTGGGGAGGACTATTGCAGGAATTCCAGAAAAAGAATCTATGGGATTTGCACTTATGTTTTTTGCGTTTTATTTTTTCTTGTCTGCTTGGAAATCCAAGAAGATTATAGGAGCATTGATGCTCGGAATTATATCAGGGGTATTCACAGCATTGATGGGATTGGTTTGGGGAGGAAGTGTTTTTGTATTTGTTGCAATTGCTATTTCTGGGTTTATAGCATTGATATTCGGGAAGGTTAATAAAAAATCTTTGATAGTCTATTCTAGCTGGCTTTTGTGTTCTATTTTATTTTGGATTCCGTTTACACTGAGGACGAGATTCGTAGAATTTATCACATCTTCTTCTGGAGGTATTGCTATCATTGTGTGGTTTTTTATGATAGTTTATTTTGTTATGTTTAAAACCAAACTAAAAGATACAAAAATCTTACAAAATAAGATACCAAAAATAATCCAAGCAATAGTTGTTTCTATGTTAATCTTATTCATATCAACTTCCATTATTTTTGGGCCCAAAACTTTGTTTAGTTTAGTAGAAGGCATTATTCGTAAACTGTTTAATCCATACTTAGTAAGAATTGCTTTTACAGTTGCGGAAAATAGACAGCCATTTTTTAGTGATTGGAGGAGTAGTTTTGGACCAATCATAGTAAATATTCCTTTATTTTTTTGGCTGTTTTTTGTAGGGAGTGTTTTTGTATTTTATGAAATGATTAAAAAATTGAGGATAAAAGAAAAAGTTATTTTAATAACTGGATACACCTCATTTTTATTAGCATTAATTTTTAGTAGATATTCTTCTGGAGGAATTTTAAATGGAACAACTGGATTAAGTATTCTTTTATACATTATGGGATATGCACTCTTAATCGGTTGTCTTGGTTATGTTTTTTATATCAGACATAAGGAAAAGGAGTTCTCTATTTTTAAGAAAATTGATTTTAATTATATTTTTATTTTTAGTTTAATTTTTGTTGGAATAATTGCTGGAAGAAGTGCTGTGAGATTAATTATGGTACTTGCACCAATTGCTGCAATACCTCTATCTTATTTGATAGTCATCACGATCAAGAATATTTTTAAGGAAAGAAAGGAATTAATCAAATTATTTTTAGTCATTCTAGCAATTTTAGTGTTATTTTCTGCTTCATATACTTTACATTATAATTATCAAGTGAGTAAGACTATGGCTATGAATCATATACCCAATTCTTATACTTGGCAATGGCAAGAAGCTATGGGATGGGTAAGAGAAAATGTTCCTCAAGATGCTGTTTTTGGTTCTTGGTGGGACTATGGTTACTGGATTCAAACTATTGGAGAAAGAGCCACTATGCTTGATGGAGGGAATAATATAGGGTATTGGAACTATTTGATGGGCCGACACGTTCTAACTGCAGATAATGAATCAGAAGCTTTAGAGTTATTATACAACCATAATGTAACCCATTTTTTAATAGATTCAACTGAAATTGGAAAATATTCTGCTTACTCAAACATTGGTTCAGATGAAAATTATGATAAATTTTCATGGATTTCTACCTTCCTTATAGATGATTCGCAAACGCAAGAAACTAAAAATAAAACTACTTTTACTTATATAGGTGGAACAAATTTAGACGAAGATATAATAATTAATGATGGAAAAACACTGTTACCAAGCCAACAAGCAGGGGTTGGGGCAATAATTATTACAGCTTATAACTCTGGAGAAATTGAACAGCCTTCTGTTATTATTGTTTATAATGGAGAACAGTATAGAATTAATTTAAGATATTTATTTTATAATGGTGAATTAATAGATTTTGATTCTGGAGTTGAGGGAGGCGTTTATCTCTTTACCCAATTGAAAGGAAATAGCATTAATCCAATTGGAGCTGCTATGTTTTTAAGTCCTAGAAATATGAGAGCTCTCTGGGTTAGATTATATTTGTTAGAAGAAGGAGAAAATTTTGAATTAATTCATATGGAATCTAATAAAGTTGTTGAGAGTATAAGGAGTCAAGGAATAGACTTACCCGAGATAATTTATTATAATGGAATTCAAGGTCCAATAAAAATATGGAAAATCAACTATGTTGGAAATGAAAAATATAATGAAGAGTATATACAACGGGGATATCCAGAGAGAATCGCTGAGAGGAGGGATGCATAATGAAATGTCCGCATTGTAAAAAAGAAATTGAATTAGAAGAAAGCAATAACAACTTTTCTGATAGTGTCCACAATGAGTTTTATAACATCATGCTATATATATTACCAATAGCAATCATTATGTCTGTTTTAGACAATAAAACTAATATTCCTCTAAGTGTTGCTGATGGACTGGCTTGGAATGTTTACCTCCTTCCAGCGTTAGTTATGTTTCCAATTATTTGGATTTACCATATACTTTACAAGAAAGAGAAAGTAAAAGGAAGATTTTTACTGTTTAAATAAAATGGAAGAAAGAAAGATAATTACTTGGTTTAAAAGAAATTGGGTTTTGATAAGTATTTTAGTTTTTACATTAGTGATAAGGATATATTATTTTATTATTCTTAATGGTCAAGTCTTATGGTGGGATGAAGCGGAATATATGAATATGGCTAGGCAATTTGCATTTGGCACTAATTATTCCTTTGGACCAGTTAGACCAATTTTATTTTCCGCAATAACTGCTATTTTCTTCAAAATTTCAAATACGGAACTTTTACCTAGGTTACTTATACTATTTTTATCTTTAGCTTCAGTATTTGGAATGTATCTTTTTGGGAAAGAACTTTATAATAAAAAAGTTGGACTGGTAGCGTCTTTTTTAATGTCTATCTTTTATCTTAATATTTTTTATACATATAGACTTTTAGTAGATATGCCTTCTTTAACTTTTTTTATTTTCTCTGGTTTTTTCTTCTATAAATATTTTAAAACAAAGTCTCCTAAGTTCATATATCTAACAGCAGTTATGTTAGCTATTGGAACTTTATTTAAACTCTCAACAGCATTTATAGTTCCTGCAATTTTAATTTTTGTTTTAATAACGGAAGGATTTAAATTTTTTAAAAAGAAGGAAGTTTGGATTGCAATTTTAATTTTTATTCTTATTTTATCCCCTTATATTATTTGGGGGTATTCTGAATTTGGTGGATTTATATTTACAGAGGCAAGTTCTCATAGTACTCCCGAAAATTATTTAGTAGGATTTAGCCTCATGAAAGATTATATTAATTTATTTCCAACTTATTTTTCATGGCCACTTCTAGTAATTTTTATCTTTGGAATAATTATGATGTATAAGGTATTTCTTTATTTTGATCGTTTAATTAAAGGAGATAACAAATTAAGAAGGGATTTATTTTTACTATTAATACTCTTAATCCCATTTATTTTAATCAGCTTTTTATTAAACCATGTAGAGAATAGATATATTATTACTGTTTTCCCGACCATATTTTTAATTTCTAGTTCTTTTATTATGTTTGGATATAAATTTATTAAACGAAAAAGTAAGTTATTAGCAGTTATTTTACTAATCGGATTATTAGTTTTTATATCAGTATTCCAAATAATAAAAACAGATGTTTTGGTTAAAAATAAACAATATACTTATTCAAGTATTAGGGATGCTGGATTATGGTTAAAAAACAATTCAAATGTTTCGGATATTATTGCTACTAGAAGCTGGCCTCAGATAAGTTATTATTCTGAAAGAGAAACCATTAAGCTTTATGAAAACGAAGAAGAATTTGAGTCTATGTTATCTGAAAATAACAAATTTTTTATGCTTTCCGCATTTGAATACCATCCAGAATGGGCATATACCTATCCCCAAAGAAATAATTTAACAACAGTACAAGCATATCTTGATAAAGAGAATCAACCTATTATAGTGATATACAAATTAAAATGAAAAAAGAAGAAAAACCAAAAATTGTAATGCCTGAAAACCATATGGATAAATTATATAACTCTAAAAATAGATTTGTCAAATTTGTACATAATAATAGGTTGGATAATATTATCAAAGAAGTATCCAATCAGAAAGGTAAAAAGATATTAGATGCGGGTTGTGGTGAAGGGCATCTGATCCAAAAAATGCATAGAGTTTTGAATAATGAATATTATGGAATTGATATAACTCCAATTGCGATAAAGAAGGCCCATGCCCTTTGCCCGTTTGCAAATATTAAAAGAGGAGATATACTTAAAACAGGGTACGCTAATAATTTTTTTGATGTAATTATTTGCACGGAAGTTTTAGAACATATACCCAAATTCGAATTAGTTTTAAGAGAACTTAAAAGGATTCTCCATCCTGGAGGATTGTTAATAATCTCTTTCCCTAACGAAGTTTGGTGGACAATTTCCAGGTTGGTTCTCAAAAGAAAGCCGGTGAGAGTTCCAGATCATTTTAATTCCTTCTCCCCAAATAAATTGAAGAAGTTTGTTGGAATGAATATTGTTTCAGTACGGAGTCTCCCATTCAAGCTACCTTTCTTTTTTTCTTTAGGATGCCTAATGGTATTTACAAAAAATGGAAATTAGTCTTATAATCCCAGCATACAATGAGGAGGAGAATATTAAAGAAACATTAGAAAATTATAGAAATTATTTTAAAGAGGTTTTTAAAGAAGATTATGAAATAATTGTAGTTGCAAATAATTGTAATGATAATACGGTCTCAATTGTAAAAAGGTTTGCAGAGAAAGAGAGTTCAATTATCCTAATTGATATCCCAGGTTATATCGGAAAGGGTGCCGCAGTTATGAAGGGATTTAGTGTAGCTAAAGGAGAGTATATAGGATTTGTTGATGCTGATAAAAGTACAAGTCCTGAAAATTTTTTTAAGTTATACAAAAATAAAGGGGATTTTGAAGGAATAATTGCTTCCAGGAAGATTAAAGGAGCAGTAATAATCCCAAAAAGAAATCTAACTAAATCTGTTTCTAGTTTTTTATTCAATAAACTTGTAAATCTTTTATTCAATCTAAAATTTAAAGATACACAATGCGGAGCAAAATTATTTAAAAAAAAGACAGCTCATTTTTTATCTGAAAATTGTACAGAGATGGGGTGGGATTTTGATGTAGACTTATTATATCTTTGTAAAAAAAATAATTTAAAAGTTTTAGAAATTCCAATTCATTGGGTGGATGTTGAAACTTCTAAATTAACTGTTAAAGATGGAGTTCTTTCTGCATTAAAAATAATTAAGTATAGAATAAAAACTGAAAAAGTTTGGAAATTCATAAAGTTTTGTTTTGTTGGCGGAACAAGTTCCATAATCCATTTGATTGCCTTTAACATTCTACTGGGGCTTGGTTTAAATTTTGTTGTAAGTGTCATCTTATCCATCTTTGTATCTATAATTTATAATTTCAGTATGAACAGGAATATAACTTTTAAAGCGAAAAAAGTTTCAATAAAAAATCAATTGTGGAAGTATGGAATAGTTTATGCTGTGTCTATGAGTATAAATTTTTTGGTAAGTCTGTTTATGAGACATATATTAGGAGAAGGAACTTTACAAGCAAATATAGCGGTAATTACAGGGATAGCTGTTGCTATTCCCTTCAGTTTTTTTGGATCGTTATTATGGGCATTCAAAAATAAAACAAAACATTTAAATACCTAAATTCACTGTCATAAACTATGGTTACTAAAGGAGTAGAGATAAAAAATAACCTAAAGCTAGCAATATCCTCTATTGTTATAATATTCTGTTTTGTAGCCATAGTTCTAGACATACCAGACTATAAGGGAATAAATTTGAATAGGATACTTTTACTTATTCTTCTTGTAGCATCAGTTTATTTCGGTATGATTTTTAATGAAAAAAAGAGACTTAAAAAAGTAGAAGAACCGGTTGCAGAGGAAGTTTTTAATAACGAGAATATTCCGCAAGAATTTAAAGATGAAGAAAAAAAGTTCTCAAGACTGGAAGAGAAAGGGATGTTAGATAAAGAATAAGAAGGTTTTAATACTCTTGTCAATACGCAAGATAACTAAATTTATAGGAGGAAAAAATGGAAGAAGAAAATCAAGAAACTCAAGAAGAAGTTAAAGAAGAAGCTAAGGAAGAAGCTAAGGAAGAAGTTGAGGAAGAAGTTGAAGAAGAAGAAAACGAGAAAGTTGAAGAAGAAGTTGAAGAATAAATAAATTTTTTTAATGGGCATTAATTTGCTCTTTTTTTATTTTTTTTAAAATGAATGATAAAATGAACAAAGTAAATAAAGTAATTATGAGAATTTTTGTCTTGTTAGTTATGTTAGTTATACCTTTACTCACAATTTCTGCAGAAAATTTGACGACCAATGAAACTATAGTTGTTAATGAAACAGAGTATGAAGAGCCAGTTTGTGAAGAACGATTAGAATTGTGTTTAGAAGATCAGAAAGACATAAAAATATTATATAATAATTTGGTAAAAGATTTTAGAGATGGAGTGAATTGTGGAACGGCTACCACATTAATTAAAGGAATGAATGAGGTGTTAGCTGAAGAAAGAAATGCTTGTAGGGAAGAGATTGGGGCAATAAATGTTTATCGTGTAGGATTTTATATCTTACTGGGAATGTTGGTTATAATAGCAACAATAATTATTATTACCGCAATGAAGAAAAAAGAATGAATTAAATTTAATACAGGAGGTAAAATGACAGATAATGAAACAGAGAAAAAGAAAATAGATGACAATGTTGTTTTTATAGGAACAAAACCATTTATGAACTATGTTACTGCAGTAGTAATGCAAGTTACAACAAAAAACGAAGCCCAGGTAAAAGTTTTAGCAAGAGGGAAATTTATATCAAAAGCAGTTGATGTAGTAGAGATAGCAAGGAATAGATTCTTAGAAGGAAAGAATAGTGTTTTTGTTAAGGATGTAAAAATAGCAAGTGAAAAATTTGAAAAGAAAGATGATGATGGAAGGGAGAGAACAATTAATGTCTCTTCAATAGAAATCACTTTAGAGAAAGAAAAGAAACAATAAATATAAATACATTGGTCACATTCATTTTTTATGAAGAAAGAGATCATTATTTGTATTGTGGCAATTTTATTAATTTTTTATTTCACAAGTCCTGCTCCTTATTGTAAAATTTCAGAAGAAAGATTTTATTTAAGTGACGCAATGTATAGTTTTGAAGAAACTTTAGAAATCAAAGAGACCACTGCAATATTGCTAAATGTAAAAGGAGCTTCAATGCTACCAACAATCCAAGATGGTTCAAAATGTTTATGTGTAAAGAAAGAAAGTTATGGGGTTGGAAATATTATATTCTTCTTCGCAGAAATAAATGATACGTTTCATGGAATTTCTCACAGAATAGTTTCAATTGAAAATGATAAGGTATTTACAAAGGGAGATGCAAATAATTGGACAGACCCTCCAATGACAAAAGAAAGTGTGGTATGTGCAATCCCCGAAATTCCTAGATGGAAGACATTTATTTAGATGGTTGGTCTACAAGTCCTACTGGGATAATTACTCTATCTTTGGTTTCTTTTCCGGTATACCCCATTGGTTCCCATCTAATTCCGAGTATTATTCCACTCCTTGGGTGCACTCCAATAACTCCTTTTTTCTTCCAACCTTTTCTTATCATTTCAAAACCAACATCTCTCCTTATTAATCCAGAAGTCCTTGAAATCATATCTTGTTCATAAACCCCCTCACCAACTAATGTAACTCTTATTTTTGCATCAAAAGGAATTTCTTCTCCTCGTTGTCTTTTTTTTTCTAAAGCATCTGAAGCTATTTGTTTTATTATATGTTCTGGGATTAATTGTGGTTCTCCTGTTTCTCTATAAAGTAAAAATACAACTACTATTCCAATACCAATCATTGCCCCCCAAAAGATAGAACTTGGAAATTTTCCCGCTGTGACAGCATAATTCCCTCCAAAAAACAAAAGAAACACCCCAATTACGTGGGCTGGTTTAATTTGTTTAGAAATTTTAGACCATTTACTATTCTTTTTTCTCTCCCAATTTGTATACTCTTCATAAGAATCTCCTTTTTCCATATTAAACGTTTGTAAATCTATACTGGTCTGGCTGTTTCGTTAGAGTTATCCTATTTACTGGTTTTTTAAATGTTTTGCCATCTCTTGCAACTATGTCTTCTTCTCTTTTTTCAAACTTTATCGAACCATTTTTTGTTCGATATTGAGGAATAGGGGTAATCCCGAGAGCTTCCCATTGTTTTATTATTTCTATTGCTCTTCCCAAATAAGTATCTAAAACACAAATTTCTATTTGGTCGAATTTTTGAAATTTATACAAGATAGTTTGATTATAAATTTCTACCCTTCTTCCAGCAATTTTTACAACATTTGTTTCTTCTGAGGGAGATTTATCTTTGAAAAGTTCTTGGTACACTTCTCCATCTTTGGCATACTCGCTTTGTTTTTCCATTACATATCCTCTCTATCTTTTCTTCCTTTTAATAGATCTATCATTTTAGAACTTACTGCTTCAAATACTTCAGTTCCTTGCTTTAAAAATTCAGAAGGATTTGTTTTTGCAAGTTGTAACTGTTCTGAGAGCCAGATGTTTTCCCCTTCCAAAATAATAACTTTTTTTTCTGCTTCTGTTAATTGTTCTCTTAAACTCCATCCTATATTACTTATTTCTGTTTCATCATGGTTAAAATTTTTGATATAGAGCCATTTCTTATTTGCATCATCAAACAAATTTAGTGGAACCAAATCTTTTTTCTTTACCCTGAAAGTCATATTCATATTTCGGTCTAGCACATTATCTTTTATATCATATCTTTTTCTTAATGATGAGCTTGGTTTAATTGTAAAATCAACTACTTTTTCTCCTTCACTGGTAGCTTCTTCTTTTCCTCCTTGTATGAGTGCTATATACCCATCTCCAAATTCTAAGGTAGCATATTCCGGAGAAACAAGTATGTCTTCTTTTGGTTTGTCTGTCATTATTTTTATCCTGCCTGATTTTTATTAAATTCGTTGTCAGATCTTTCTTTTACATGCCCCTTTCCAATTTTTCCTTGATAAACGAGTAGTCCAAGCACACCTAAAAGAGTTCCAGCAATACCAAAAAACCATTTTGAATTTTCTGTATTTTTTTCTTTTTCTTCTAAATCTAAAATTTCAGTAGTTTTACTAGTAATCTCTAAATCTTTTTGTTGAGTTTGTAAATTACAGGCATCAAGTGCCTCTTTATTAGTAGTAGCATTTTCTCCTTTATATTCGTCAAGGTCTAAAACACATCTAGTATAACCTGTATCAAGTTTTCCGCTATATACTTCACAATCCAACCATTTTTGATAAAAGGATATATTCTCTGGAGTATCTGTTATAAAAGGAATTATATAACCAAAAGATTCTGATTCATAACCAATATTCTGTGATGATAAATTCACTGAAAAAGTAAAAATTTGGTTATTATACTGTGGTTGTTTTTGGCTTATAAATTCTATGTTAAAACTAGTTAAGCTTGTCCCCTCATAATCTTGTTTGCTAGTATTGTAAACTTTTATTGTAATTTCGTCATCAAATATATCGGCATTATTTGTTGCTAGAACAAAAGATATACTAAATAATAAAAATATTAGAATTATATAACTGTTGAATTTAATTTTTTTTGTATTAATAGTTCTTTGGGCTTTTGAAATT
>SDBT01001994.1_pt1 | contig 36607 bp, 47 predicted proteins | sample 2277101 | NCBI WGS metagenome assembly SDBT01 (sample SAMN10404973, study PRJNA504765) | marine sediment metagenome | isolation source: marine sediment core GS10_PC15, 103 cmbsf | place: Arctic Ocean: Southern Knipovich Ridge | collected 2010 | reverse complement strand
TACGGCAATCATTACAGATCTTCGTGTTATTATTTCTTGGAGTAAGAAACATTTTGGTATTACAATTTGAACACCATTGAATCTTGAAATCTATCTCAGCATCTTGACATTCAGGGCAAAGCTTCCGGCCCTTTCGCTGCTTCCGGTGGACTTCGTCCGATTCTGTTCCGCACTTGAACACATACATTAGCCGCTTATTATTTGACTTGCCGCTTTGCATTGGTTTCCTTCTCCCTTCCTTATGTGGCGTTTTTGTGTGTTTCTAGCCCCTCCGGAAATCCCCTTCGAACCTCTACCCTTTCTGGAAAATCTCCGACAATCTCAATAAAAACTTCATCTTTTTTCAAAGGCCCATCAATTTTAAAATCATCAATTATTTGCTTCATTAATAACTGTGTTATATCACTCTTTGTATAAATTTTTTTCATCCGAAACATACCTCCCTTATGAAGCGTTTATGACGATACCTTAGCCATACCCATCCAAAGCAGTAAAATTATAAAAGCTGGTTGATTGATCTCGCCATGCCAGTTTCACCATGCCGGTAGGCCCGTTCCTCTGTTTGGCAATATTAAATTCAGCAATACCGATATCAGGATGATTCTGTTTTTCCTCATCTGTCAGATATTGTTCATGCCGATATATGAAGATTATCACATCAGCATCTTGTTCGATGTTGCCGGAATTATGCGAAATAATACTATCTGCTATCCAACAGTTTGTTCCCGGAACCGTTATGTCGTAAACATCTTTTTTCCCAACATCCTCGATGCTTTTGATTTCATCCCAATATAAATCAGATTCAGCCAACTCCATGAGGCTTTGGTTCTCAAGAATCTCAGCATACTTTTTTAAATGTTTTCTTGATGGTGAAAAATTAAAAGCGGCTGTACCTTTATATGCAGTACCCATTAATTTTGCCATCTTCCTATGGGTTATGCGCTTTTGTTTCATACTATTTCTGACAATATCAAAAACTTCCCTTGGAATCGTATCGGTATTAGTATTGCTTTTAATTGCCAAAAGCTTAGGCAATACAGATTTTCCTTGTTTTATCTTTGGCCCAAACCTTGGAATTTCTTTTAGATATTTTAATTGTTGTTCAGCGCCTGATACCATAATATGATACCAAGGCTTATAGCCTTTTTTATATTTCTTTTGAATTTTAGCAACAATTCCGAATCTCATAAGTAGTGCTGCAATATCATTAGCCAATCCAAAACTATTTGTTGTATAGAACATGGCTACATAGTTATTGTTGATTAAAGAGATATGTCCATCGCTTGCCCATAAATGAGACAAAAGCTCTGCTATTTGTCCATTTTTAAATCTGTAAACTTCTTTTGGTATTCGCTTTTCATATGACCTTTGGTTAAATATCCCTAAATCTCTGAGCCACCGATTGACTCCTTTTGGATGCCAACGATTCCCATTTCCGGATATGATTAACTGGTGACACCTTTTGCTTTTATCTATACTGACTGTGCATCCGAATTCTTTTTCCGCAGCTTCTTTAACTATAAGCTCGTTATCTTTTGATGTAGTTGCATATCTAAGGGGCTGGCCTTTTAGATATGATCCGTCACCTATTAGTTGGCCTAATAATGCAATTCGCAGATAAGACCATGCTATAGTGTTTTTTGGCTCAGGTATTTTTCTTAATATGGCAATTCTATCACCTTTTTTTAAGTTTTTTATCGGACTCCACCCATTGAATAACAAAAGTTTTTGTTTTTTCGTGCCTTCAAAAATCCGACCGCTTTTCAGGCTTACTCTTAAAACATTACGCCTGCCCACCTTCCAAACTTTATCAGAAATCGCATTTTCTATCTTGCCTTTTCTTAATGATAAAACTTCTGGCGTTTGGTTTTCTAACTCTTTAATTATAACCCTTTGACCATCAGGCAAAGATACTATGGTATTTCCAGGGACACAATCCCGCAAGTCTGCAATAACGGGTCTCTTATGTGGGTGTGAGCGATTTTCCAAATTTCTATTTAGTTGAGATAACAATATAACTGGTATATAAAGCTCTTTAGCCAGAGCCTTCATACTGCCTGTAATTCGAGCTATTTCCCTGTCTCTGTTTAAATTCTTATCGCTCTCCATGATTTGTAGGTAATCAACAAAGATTGCCTGTATATCATGTTTTTCTTTCAGCTTCCGAGCCCTTCGGCAAATCTGAGAATAATGCAAGGCGCCGGTATCATCAATATATACTGGCATAGTATGTAAATCGCCGGCAGCATCCGTGATCTTGTCCCAATCACCTTGCGCGAAACGACCAGACCTGAATTTCTGTAAGTTTATGCCGGTTTTTGATGAAATCTGTCTGTCAAAAAGCTGATCCCGAGACATTTCTAAGCTGAATATAGCATGTGGTATATCGTTTTTGCCAAAATGTCTTGAGATGTTCATCATGCATGCTGATTTCCCCATTGCTGGCCTGCCAGCCAGAATTATCAAATCCGAAGGCTGAAATCCTGTTGTTATATGATCCAATAAATGAAATCCGGTTAATAATCCGGATGGCTTGCCTCGATCAGCAGACCGCTGTTCGTATCTGCTAATGGCTGTTTCAGCCAATTCCCTCATGATATAAAAACTATCATCGGCAGGATCTCTATATGATACAGAAGCGATTGCAGCCTGAGCCTCAATAATCACCCTCGAGACATCGGGCTCATCGTCAAGCCAACATTTTTTAGCTATTTTATTGGATGCCTCAATGAGTTTTCTCAAAACAGCTTTATCGTGTACAATAAGGGCGTATTCTGCGGCATTTGATGCCAAGGGGGACGTATCTATTAGCCTGGCAAGATAAGTTGCTCCACCGACCTCCTCGAGCCTGTTATGGTGCCTTAAATAGTTACTCGTTGTGACAAGATCAATCGGATTTTCGTCTTTATGAAGGGCTATAATAGCTTCAAATATCTTTTGGTGTGCCGATCGATAGAAATCGTGGGGCTCCAGAATGTCCGAAACTTCTTTTAATGCATCATTATTTATGAGGATGGAACTCAGGACTGATTCCTCAGCTTCGAGATTTTGGGGGGGGAGTTGCTGCATGGTTTAATATATCTCAATTCGAATAGTTTCGTTGAAATCAGCCTGGCAGGTGATAATATTATCAATTGTATCGCCCTTGGTTCTGCCATACGGAATCCCATATTCTTTTGCCAGCCTCCGAAGCTGATCCCTGGTAAAAAAATTCAAGATTTCTTTAAATAGTTCCACCCTTGTGTTTTTAAGCTCATCAATTCTGATTATCATTTGGATCCTCCTATTGTATAGCATGCCTGCTATAACCACATTCTTCCACAAGAAAGGTGGTAAGCTCTTTTCGGGTTCGGCTTTCAAGTGCGGCCTTTTCATCCTTGTCAAATGGACGTTTTGTATAAAATATCATTTTGAAACCGTCTGCGGTGATTATTTCGTTCTGGATATATTTGTCTTTGAGATCCTCGAGCATATTATAATTTTATTTCCCATACTTCGAGCAGTTTGATTGACATAATGCAATATTCCACTGGCATGCCGGGGATATCATGACAGATATCCTGAACCAGAACACGTAAACGTCTGCCAGTAGATTTATTAATTTCCGGATCCCATTCTCTAAGTTGTAGTGTATCACCGATTTTAAAGTCTCGATCGTTTTTGCGATAATCAAATGTTTTACGACCTTGAAGTATAGCATTAAAATAAACAACCCAAGATTTTAATAAATGATCTGTCATGATTTCCATTGTTCAACCTCCTTTTATAAGTATTTCCTCAATCATCCGATCGCATATCATCTTTGTGCCTTCTTCTAAACATTTTCGGCATAAATCTAAGCGTATTTCATCGTAAAATTCATACGAAATTATTACCCGGAGATAGACCGTTGTTTTGGCACCACATTTTGTACAGCCAACATCCCGGCGAAATCCACCATTTGATTTTCTCGGAATGTGAATTGTATCAAATTTAAACATTATGAACTCATTTTGTCGATATCTTCTTTGGTCAAAGCTTTCGGCGCCGGCGCCCTATCTATTCCTGCAGCAAACAGAATTCTTGAAATCGTGGGGAAAAACTCATCTTCCCTTATGATGGTATCAACAGACTTCCAAATTTGTTTTTTTGTAAGAACTTTGAGATATCTATACCAAAGCTTGATTTGGCCTTTGGTTAAAGGTTCGGCCTGTTTAAGCTTGGCGTCTTCAAGCTCCTTAATAACTTTCTCAAATTCTTTTTTAGAGATGGTCGAATCGGTCGTCACGCTGTTTAGCCCTTCCGTTCATTTTAATATATAACTGATCATATTGTATTCTTAGCTTGCTTGCTGATCTTATATTCGTCCACCAAAAATCATCTTTTTGACACCATGCAATTATGCTTTTTATTTCTTCAGGTTTCCGCTTATCAATCCTGATCATTTTATTAAAATCATGGCACCATGATTGTAAGCTCTTTGGAAGCCTGGCTTTTGGGTTGTTTTTTAATATCCAGTTTTTAAGATATTGTGCCAAACGATATTCGATAGAATCCTCTGGATAAACTTTCTTTGGCTTTATTTTCGAAATTTTCTCAATCACTGTAGTCAAGCGATATCCATTTTGCTCTATTACATGTTTGCCTCCATAAGCATCCTTGTTTTTATTATATTTGACATTATCAGCGAGTTCGGAGGTCATTTCCAATATTGCCATGGTTATATTTTTATGTTCATCTTCAAAGCTCATTATTATCTTCCAATAATTCTTTAAATGCTTTTTTTAATGCAATGGCTATTCGGCATTCATCGATATGGCCTGGAAGTATTCCTCCACAACAGAAACATCTTGATGGAATGTAGCCAGTTTCGGATTCTATTTTTTTAAGCATGGCCTGAATGTCGGCAGTCGGATCGCAATCTTCTTGGCTCCATGTATCATTCATTACAACCTCCTCAGCGATTCCTTTAAATAGTAATCAGCTTTCAGACTATCCAAAAGCTTAGTAACATCGTCCCGAAACTTTAGCCAATCAACAGGCGCTGGTAGTTTATGATAATTCAGAGGGCCAATCTTCCAATGATCAACACAACGATATAAATTCTTTATAATCTCCAATGTTTCACGTGGAACAATGACCGGCTCGAGTGAAATCCATGTCTTTATGCCTAAATGATGAGCAATTATGATAGCCCGGATTCTATCTTGCCAGGATGCAGCGTGGGGCTCCCAATGTTTGCACATTGTGGTATTTAATGATGTGAGGGATGTCCCGAATGAAGACAATGGATATTCTTTGAGAAGGTCGAAATCTCGAGATGCGGCCATGCCGCCTTTGGTTAATATTTGAAATGGCAGTTCATATTTTATGAGGATCTTGATTATGTTTCTGGTGAGCTTTAATTTTTTATCTGCAGGCTGGTACGGATCCCCGACAAATGACATGTGGATTGGAGGGCAAGGCTCTTTTTTTTTGGACAGTTTCTTTGCAGCTTTTTCAACTCTCTCGAGCACGTTTTTTTTTACTTTAACAGCCCCATGATATTCATCCCTGTCTATCCATGGAGAGTTTGGAACATAGCAGTAGAGGCAGGAATGAGGGCAATTTTTATAGAAATTTAGCCCCAATTCGGCATACTCGAGTGCTCCGCCTTTTGGTCTGTAGATTATGGTCATTTGATCACCTAAAATTCAAAGGCTTCTCATTTGGATTAAGCATTAAAGTACCAGACAAAACATTGACAAACTGATTATATGGATTTTTTAGATTAAAATGTTCAGGGCAATAAAGACGTATTAGCATTTCCATTTCGGCGGCATACTCTATCTCTATCTTAATATTCTGATCCTTCCAGTACTCTTTTTCTTGAATATTCATTGAATGAATCATACATCTATTTATAATATTCATTTTTATCAGTAAAATGTGAATACCGCCGGCTTCTTCCGGAGCTAGTTGGATTGTAATCATTTCCTCGAGGGGGAATTTGTTGATTATTTCATTGGTGGTTTTTGTGATCGATATCGTATATCTTTTTAAGATCAGCAATATAAGCAGGACTACTAAGGATATTTTGAAGATTGTGTGTAAGGTCATTAGAATTTAACCAGTTTGTCCTTGTCTCTCAAAAACTTTTCCATTCCAAGAATAGGTATTAATTATTCGCCCACATTTGATACATTTTTCATCGAAGTCGTAAGGGTGTCCACCTGTTGATCCGGCTTCGAATTTCGTAATATGACCATGACTGTCGATACATGCATGTTGTGAGGAATATATGATATTATTTGATATCCAAGTTCCCATAGAATTTACTCGAATATATCTGAGATTTGCACCTGCAATGCATTGGCGATAAGAGCTTTTTCGGCGTCTGTCGGAATCCATTTACCATTAATCACCATGGACAAAAAGGCTGGATTCTTTTTTATTATTTCAGAAACCCGATTTTGGTTAAAGCCTCTCTCAGTTATAGCCTGCTTGAGTTTTGCGTTATAGCTCATTTTGTTTTGATCCTCCATTTCAAGCCTTGTTTTCTATATCTGTACAGCAAATCATTTTGGCTGTCAAACACTTTTTAAAAATTCTTTCAAAATTCTTTATTAGGGCTTGACTTTTATTTAAATAGAATATAAGAATAAATAAATTCGGCTGTACGAATGGCATGCAGTCAAATACTTGACACCGGATAGGGGTGCAAAAAGATCAGAATCGAATCGATCGATATATTGAGGAGAGACTGAAGACTTTGCATGGTATGGCAAGAGTCCTCCATTCAAGGGCTCTTGCAGTCCGGGAGAATAAAAGCAACTCAAAAAAAGAGGCTCGAGTAAATGCACAAAAAACCCGCCGACCAGAACGAAAAATCTGATATCGATCCCGGCTTGTTAAATCGAATAATGAATACGATTGGCAGGTCAAAACATGGCTTTATGGATAAACCTGCCAAGCATCGTCAAAGGTCAAAAGATGGGTGCGGCCATGCGAAATGCTGCGGCCAAGAAAAAGCGCAAAAGGAATATATCATTTCAATCCAGAAAGTTAAATTCCATGAGGGCAAAGGGGAAAGCATGAATAGAACACGATCCAAGGCAATCAGAAAAATCGCAGAGACCGAAGGCATCAATTATCGTAGATTAAAAAAAGATATGAAGGCAACAGCTTTTTGGCTTTCAACCATTCCAAAAAAGATTGCTATTTTCTCTAAAAAACAAAAGCCCGGCGAAGGTATATCTGAATTTAAAGCTCGGCGCAAGGCTACCAATAAGCGTAAAAGATTAAAGAGGCTGGCAAGGCTTCCCGCTGTTTTGACTATAATAAAATGAGCAATCCCAAAGAATATAAAAAGCATTTGATATCCCTAACTAAAACAGTGGCACAATTCCTAACTGCTTTCGATATTATAATGAAAGAAAAATCTACGGCGTTGAGAGGAAAAAAGCTTGCCAAGATATGCAACGCTCTTGACATGTCAAATGATAGCGCAATGCACTTTGGTTTAGATTATGGCTGGAAAAAGATTAAGAATATTAAAAAGGTAAAGTGAACTATATCACCGTAACCACAGCAATCCCAAAACCAGAGGGACTAAGCAAAGTCCATCCGGACATCCTTGATGCTGCCAGTGAACGTGGCACGAAAGCCCATGCAGCCGTAAATGGATACTGCTATAAACTACAAAAACCAGATGAAATATTCTGGTCTCCCCCGATAGATCCCGAAATCCTGCCTTATTTTGAATCCGGAAAACAGTGGATAGACAAATATATAGCTACTATATTATATATAGAGTGCGAAGTTTTTCACCCGATTTATTTATATGTAGGACATCCGGATCTGATAGCAATTCTAAAAGGCGATGAGTTCGCCTCTGTAATCGATTTTAAGACACCTATTCAATACCAGGAAAGGCACTGGTCGGCTCAACTGACAGGATACAAGGAAGCTGCGATTAAGGATCCTAATATAGATCTCAATATCATTAACAAATTGCTCTCTGTCCGTTTAAGGTCAAATGGCAAAATGGCCCTGGTAAATCAAGTCAAGAGTGAAGCCCTGGCGTTCAATGGTTTTTTGAATGCTCTTGGGGCTCATAGATATTTTAAGACATAATTAAGGAGGGATAGGGGAATGAAAGAAATAAGATTTGCGTGGGTATGCAGAAATATCAAGTTTGATGAGATTCGCAGAGAAGAACTATCAGACGAAATGTTGCTTAATGGCTCATATCCATCATATATAACGAGCGATAATTGCGAAATCATAGCTAAAATATTACCTATTGGCCGCAAAGATAAATCAGGCAAGGAGATATACGAAGGGGATATTGTTGAATTGTATTCATCTGCCGACGATACGCTTTATTATCAGTTAAAAATTATATGGGACGATTTTTCATGGTGTATCGACCCACTTGGAAACTTAAACCAACTTAACATGAAACCATTTTACTTGAAAATCATCGGCAACATCCATGAAAACCCAGAGCTATTAAAATGAGAATATACTGCAACTGCGGCCATGAAATGACCTTAGAATCAGGCCGCTGGGAGTGTCCAAAATGTGGCAAAAGATTGGAATATTGATAACAGTCTTATTTTTTATAACTGGTTGCGCCATTGCTGAGTACAAGGCGGACACCACCATGGCCATGAAGGGGCTTTATCGGCCGTGGCAGGAAATAGGTTTTTGCCTACTGCCTGATGGCCAGATACGAAACATTCAGATAGGCACTGTGATGACGGCCCCAATACCGATATGTAATAAAGGCGATATTGTAATGCATACTCACCCTATATTTGCAGATCCTTTCGCTTCACCTGGCGATGTATCTAATTGGAAAGAATACAAAAGGGTGTACGGGATCAGGGAGTACGGCATAATGAAAAAGCACTGGTATAAGGTCTACGAAATAAAATAAGCGAGGATCAGGGAAATGAAGATAATTTTAGATGAAGATCAAGTTTGGGAAATATTAGACGAATGGTGCAAGCGCGAGCACGGAAATGAAATAAAGGCCGGGCAGTGGCAGATTGACTATGAAAACCATTGCAAGTTCAAAGGCGTCATAATTAAGACATGAAAACCAAAGAAGCAGACGAACAGGCCGCGCTATGAAAAAATTCCCAATACGCCACAAATACAAAGCCGTGCCAAAAATAGCCGATGGTTTCAGGTTCGATTCAACCAAAGAGGCGAATTATTACAAAGAGTTAAAGCTTCGAATGCGGGATGATGTGCTATTTTTTACGCGGCAAGTCCCTTTTCATTTGCCCGGCGGCGTTATTTTGCGGATCGATTTCCAGGTGTTTTATAAAGACGGGTCTCATGAATTTATTGACGTTAAGGGGTTTGTCACGCCGGAGTATCCGATTACTATCAGGGAGGAAACAAATGGCTTTATGTAAGTGCGACCTGCCAAAACAGATAGAGCAAGTCGGTAGTTGGGATGGATGCTCACTCGAGGGCGATGCCCATACTCAGTTTTCTGTTCAGAGATGCAAGGGCTGCGGCGGTATCTGTGGATTTCCGCAGTATAATTTTGAACTGGCGCTTAAAGAGGGAACTCCTGAAACTAAAAAGAAGTTGGCTGAAATAATTAATGAAACATATATGGTTTTGGAAAAAAAAGCTCCCTGGGCGCAAAGGTCAGAAATGCAGAGTCCTTGCCAGAGGTAAAAAGAATTCCATTCTGGTTGAATTTGAGGATGGGTATAAGGTAATAACGAGTCGATTTGCTGTGAGGCTTATAAAATGAAAGGCATAAAAATAATAAAGTAGATTCTAAAAATCATGATGCGGCTATCATATTCAGAGGGATAGGCGATCGTGGATCTCACGAAATTCATTTAATGAGCTATCCTGTAGAAAGCAAAGAGGATTATTATAAGCTGCCAGTTTCAGTTAGGATGATATATATTATCTCGAGCTTAATAAAAAACAATGATCAAGAGTTTAAAGATTTGATAAACAAAAACGATGATTTGTTAGCAGAAAAATATCCAGAATGGTTTAGTACGGCAAACCCAACGTCGTCAACGGAAACCCTCAGACTTGTCAAGGAAAAACAAAATGAATGAAATGTGCATCTTTTGCGGTGAAAAATCTCGATTTTTATATCCCTTTGATCCGAAAGGAGAAATACATGTATGCGAAACATGCGATTGTCTTTATGGGCCAGGAGCCAGAGAAATAGCATTCAAAATAAAGGAAAATATTTCAAATAACATCGTTAAATTTTTAGATGAAAATTATTTTTATGTTAAGCCTGAAATAAAAGAATGGATAAAAAAATATCATTAAGATTTGCTGTGAGGTTAAAAAATGGCAGGAGCAACACAGAGGGCTTATAAGGCTGGTTTAGCAATGGCAGCATCTATTATAGAAATGGTGCATCTGTTTTATCAAAATAATACAACCGCACATTTTTATAAAGCATTATATAAAATTATTAAAAAAGAGATGATCGCAAGAAATATTATTAGACAGCCTGATCAACTGAATCGAAAAACAACCAATAAAATCGCTGAAGAAATATATAATCTAATTTTTATTAAAACCAGCAATTTTGATGATGCTGGCAAAGATTGTAAGGCATTTTATCGCAAGATCGCTAAATGGCATCTAAGCAAATTAAAGGAGAACAAATCATGACCGAACAAAAATTAGATTTCGATGCAGCCCTAAAAGATTTCCAGATGAAACCCGTACAAAGCTCTCAAATATCTGAAATCGGGTATAGTCCAGCACTTCAGTTGTTGAGAGTGCAGTTCAAAAAAGGCCAGATATATGAATACAACGATGTCCCCAAGGAAATCTACGAAGCCATGGAAACTGCTACATCGGTCGGCAAATTCTTTTCGGCAGTAATTAAAAGCAAATATGCCCTTCACCGGATATCATAAAGGAGATATCATGAAAAAGAATGTAACTTTAACTTTGGATAAAGAAGAAAAAGATAAAATATCTCAAATGGCCGAGACAGGCGGAGTCAACGCACAGAATGAACTTTTTGCTTATATTGAAAAATTGATTTCTGCTGCTTTTTCTGCTGGAATGGCGCAAGAAGGAATTGAAGAACGTTATGTTCTTAGTTAGGAGAAAAATATGGAGTTAGATTTTGAAGCTGTATTTAATGAAAAAAAAGAGCCGGATCCGGCAACACCGGCAGAGGTCGAACTTGTAGAGTCAACACCGTTTGATTCTAATCAGCTGGACAACCTGTTGAGCTTTGACAGGGCAAAGGGTAGCTTTGTTGAGCTACAGACCAAGTTGGAGCTAATGACAAAGAAAGCCCAACTGATCAAAGTCGAAGATGCCGATTCTAATAAGATTGCCAACGAAATGCTTATCCAATGCCGGCAGGTTCAAAAAGCTGTTGAGAAAATCAAATCGACTATGCCGGAATATGCCTCAGCCGCCAAGTTTAAAAATAGTATGGATAGACATATCAGAACATTATTTACAGAGAATCTGACACGCATATCAAATAAAATATTGGCCCCCAAGATTAGTCAATATCAAAAAGCAGAAGCTGAATTAGTCCGAAGGAAAGTTGCTAAACTGGCGGAAAAGGAAGCTGAGGAGCGCAGAAAACAGCTGAAAATAGAGGTTGATAAAAAAGCGAAAGCCGATGCTTTAGCCCTGAAAGAGCATGAAGAAAGACAGGCAAAGTTAAATCTTGAAGCTAAAGAAGCTGGCGTTGAGTCGGTTAAATTGGATGCACCTATCTTGACAACAGCTATTTCTTCACCGGAAATTATTACAATTCCACCCGTACTCGAGACACCAGAAAAAAGAGTTGAGACCGATTCCGGCAGTTCAACCATAAAAGCCGAATGGATTTATAAAATCGTGGATCCACAAAAAGTTCCAAGGGAATATTGCAGCCCGGATGATAAAAAATTAAAGGCTGCGGTTAAAGCCGGTATTCGAACCATTGCCGGTTGTGAAATCTCTGAGGATTTCAAGGCAGCTGTGAGGGTTAAATCTAAATAAAGTGTGGGAAGGAAACGCATCTTTCGGGGTGTTACCGGGGGTCCTTGCCCTCCTTTTAAACGATCTGTGAGTTTGCAACCAGGCGCCCACACACATATAATAAATTTTAAACAGGAGGTTTAATATGCCCGAGTTAGAAGATGAAAAATTAACACTGGCAAACATGAAAGGTGGGGCCGCACTCGAGCAGGTTGATATAGCCATAGCAAAGGTTTTGGATAATATCAATGATATAAACACCACCTTATCAAAACGTGAAATTACCCTAAAGATAGTCCTATCACCAACTGAAGACCGGACTATGGTATCGATTGATTTCGGCGTCAGCACCAAAATGTCTGGTCAAGAAAAGGTGAAGTTCACCGCCGATGTGCGAATTGATGGCAGGGGTGCAGGCTATGCGATCGAGCGTAACCGGCAAAGAGAGTTACCTCTCAGCAATGTAATTAAAATGGAAGGAGATGATTAATCATGGCAGATTTAATGCTTGAAAAATTTATTGATAGAATATTGGACTTGGCACAGATCGAAACCTTCGAACACAAAGAAAGGGTTTATTCGAAAGATGTGCTTAGAGAAATAACCCCACCGGAGTTTGTATCCCCTGAGCCGTTATTATTTAAAACGCTCTCTGGCATGGTGGATCATATTAAAGCCGGGCAGCTTCTACAAGACAGCGACAAAGGTGTTTTTCTGCAGGTAGACGATTATAACAAGGTCTCCTTGCGTGGCGAATTGCAGCCGGAAAATTCAAACAATAGATTTTTATATGCAACGTCCATGCTGGCAATAGTCAGTTTTCAGTTTTCGGAACCGACAAAGCCAATCTGGTATGACCTCGAGAACTTCATTATTGCTGTTCAAAGCCAGTTTGTTCAAACCGATTCAATCAAAGACCTAATCGCCCATCTCGGCAAAATAGCAAATGAAAATATCGTAACCGTTGCGGATGATAGTTTTTCGCAAACGATTCAGGTCGAAACCGGAATTACTACGAAATCCTCTGTCAAAATCACGAATCCCATAACCATCGCTCCATATCGTACATTTGCTGAAGTTGATCAGCCAATTTCACACTGCATATTTCGGATGAAAAGCCAAGGTGGAATGCAATGCGCCATGTTCATTGCTGATGGCGGCAAGTGGAAACTCGATGCCATCAAAAATATCAAAGCATGGCTGGCAGAACAGCTGCCCGATATAAAAGTAATTGCTTAAAATATAACCGATCATATAAAGGAGGATCGATATGGCTCAAACGGGAAAAGAATTAACTATAGTACAGCAGAAGGCTGTATCTTTGAGAAAGTATCTTAATCAAACTAATATCAAAGATCAGTTTGAGGCTGCAATACCAAAATGGCTGTCAGTAGATCGATTGCTCAAGGTCGTATTTACAAGCGTGATGAAAAACCCTAAACTGATAGAGTGTACTCAGGAAAGTATATTGAGTGCTGTTATGCAGTGCTGTCAGTTAGGGCTCGAGCCCATTCTCGGCCGGGCGCATCTGATACCATACCTGAATAGTAAATATATCGATGGGCATTGGATAAAGGTCTATGAATGCAATTTCCAGCCGGGATATCAGGGTTTGATAGATCTCGGGCAGAGATCCGGCAAGATAGACAATGTGCATGCACATGTGGTTTATGAAAAGGATCATTTCGAATATGAAGAAGGTTTTGATCGAATACTTATTCATAGGCCACACCCAGGGGAAGATGCCGGCAAGCCCATCGGCGCATATGCTGTATGGGAATTATCCAGCGGAACTCGAACATTTGATTTCATGTGGATACATGATATTTATAAAAGGCGGGACGTATCTCAGGCATATCAAAATGCCATGGAAAACATAGCTGCAAAGAAAAAGCTCAAAACTTCTCAGGAAACCCCATGGCTTAAATGGGAAGCTGATATGATAAAGAAAACTGTGATCATAAATAGCTGTAAGACAAAACCTGCCAGCATAGAATTCATGCAGGCCGTTGAATTGGATGGTACGGCCGAACTCGGCAAATCACAGTTAGGTATGTTTTTAGATACCGAAAAGCTACCGGAACTGGAAGCGCCTATTTCAGAGACAGAGCCCGAACCTGAAGCCGAAACCGAAGATGAAACACCACCCGATACAACATTGTTCCTAGCCTTAGTTAAAAAACAGATCGGCAAAAAGTATGAGTATGTCGAAAAAGACGGAAAGCCGGTTGACCTATTATCTAAGTTCGTCAAGGCTTCTGCCACAGCCCAAAAACCATCTGTCACCAGCGAAGATCTGATGTCCATGGTAACAGAAAAAAGTTTTCCGAGCTTCTGGAACTCATATTTGAGGTTTGTTGAAGCGCAAGAGGATCGGGAAAAAGATTCGGCAACCAGTACCAAAAAACAGGAGTCCGGTGCCGAAGATGAACCCACCAATTTTTTTGATAAATCGAACTGGAAAAGCTCTAAATTAGGCGCTGAAAAAGTGAGTACGGTTTATCACCAAAACAAAGACGCTTTCGCATTTGCCAAACAGGAAAGCAAGCAGGAGTTCCGGAGTCTGTGGTATCGGCGCTATAAGGAAAAGCAAGAGGATGGTTCATATGTGCATCCTTTTCCGCCAGATATGCCTAAAGAAGAACCTCCTGCAGAAAATGATCAATCTGGAACTGGAGAGCCGGAACAATTAACACTAGATGATCAATCCGGATCCAGCGAAACCCTGGAAGATCGTACTGGTGCTCTAAAGCATATATTGGACTCCAACGAAGAACTGTATCTGAAAGCCTGTGAGGAAGAAGGATATAATTCTATGGTAGTTCCGGAATTGCTTGAGGAGCAAGATCGACTTTGGAAAACGATACTCGGCTTGCAGGAGGATGAAAAAAAGTTTTAAGATTGAATTGATATTAATCTAAAGGGGCGGTTTTATAATCGCCCCTTTTTGTTTTATATATCTCCAGTTATTCCAATATAACCGGAGGAGGAAATAAAATCTCCATCTCTGTTTTGGTAATATCTTTACATGGCAACTTATCTAATTCATAAACCCGCTTACCTGTGACCAGCCTATCACCATCGTAAAGCCTGCACGTTACAACATTATCTTCTTTATTGATGTCATATATCTCAATTCGAGTAGCCTTCATGTCCGATTCATTAACAATAGGCATAGATATACTCTTGTTTATAGCTATTGCTCTATATATATCTCCTTCAATTATTTCTGGCATTCTTTCCTCCTTTTTAATTCATTGTGATTCTTTGCATATGCACCCTTAACTTCAATGATGCGCTATTCCAGTTTCCATCATCGTCTCCATCGGAAAAATAGATAACATCCGAAGCATCGTCAAAATTAGCCCCGAAAACTCCTGTTGCAATAAGGGTACAGTTAATCTCGACATTTGCTCCAATAGCCTGACCACTTATAATCTCAACACCGTTTGCGGAGATACCACAATCAAGCCCTCCGGTCAATGCATTCCCTGCGGTTTCTCTAACCATAATGTTTGTGGTCAGGTATCCTTTTGGAAGTGTGAAAGAACTGTTGCCAGTGAGTGTAAGGTCTGTATATTTCTCAACATGATTCGCTTCAAGATTAGTCGGCAATGCTCCTGTGACGGCACCATGAAGCTCATTACCTGACTTATCATGCCATTGATTATGCCCTATCCCATCCTGCTCTAATTGAAGTACGCAGCCTATTTGGGTAAGGGAAACAGTATCCCACCAAATTATATCTCCATTGTTTTTGCACAAAAGATAAATATCAAATGCTGACCCCGTACCTGTAAACTCTACAACTTGCTCTGAACTCCAACTTGTAGAATCAGCAAGGTCAACTATAGTGCTTCCGCCATCTACACTATACTGAGCAACATCTCCCGCTGTATTTTTGTATATGAACCTTAGCCGATATCTTTTTCCAAGCGTTGTCGGAGAACTTAAATTGATGCCGGCTGTAGGACTGCCCGCCGTCACCTTTAACGCCGGTTCATCCCCGCTCCCGCTCGCAGCATCAATAGTAAAATCTGTTACAGTTCCTCCCTTGTTCCATCCAGTAGGTGGCGTTGTTCCTGTTGCATCTGTCCAGGCGGTTCCACTCCCTGCTGAATTTGCCTCGATTAAATCCGCCTGACTCGCCCCAACATACCTAAACGGCACAGGTGCACCGGAGGATAGTGCTTTGGCTTCGGCTGCGGTGAGGTTTAAGTTGAATTGAAGATGCCTTGCAATCTCACCACTAAAATGACTACTTGAACCAGCCCAATTCTCACCGATATGCCCTTGAGAAGATATTGTAATAGCGCCAGACAGTGCAGTTGGATCGTTCTGGGTTGAATATGTTTCCTCATCCCCGTCAAGATATAATTTTAACCCTGTTACAGAATCTCTGTCAACAGTAAACACTGCCGTATGATGAGCGTCTGTCCCAATTACTGTCTTGTTTGATGTTACTGCACGTTGTGTATCGCTAACTTCGATAAAAGCAGCCAGATAGCCATCACTTTGAATGGCAAAGTTTATTGCATTATCAACTGCTCCCCCTTCACCCCTTCCATATAATGTATATTCAGCCCCAGACCCCCTAACATTAAATGTTGAAACGATACTCCAATCTCCAGTTCCAGGGTCAAGGTTTATATCCGTTGCTATATCAATTACATCATCTGCTTCATCAAACCAATAACTCGGCCCCTTGCTCGCCAGGTCAGGGATGTTTTGGAGTTGGGTAATATATTTTCCACCACCCTCACCATCTTTAGTTAATGTAGGTATTTGTCTGTGTTTATAATCCATAATATAAACTCCCTATTATTTAAAACTCTATATGAGTATTTGAACCATCACCAATAATAATAACAGAATCGTACTTGTTTTTTAATTTAAGGCTTGAATCACCCTCAATCGTATCGCCACCACTTTTCTGAACCACAGCACTGGCATTTACATCCAGACTTCTATTCGTAATCTTAATCTCTTGCTTCGCCGATGCAGATGCTAATGTGATCGTAACATCTCCAGAAGCAACGATCAGATTATCATTGGCTGTTATTTGATAGTCTGATGTTTTTAATACAGGATTATCAATCAATCCTCTATAGGTAAGCGTTCCATCGATCGAAGCGTTGGCCCTTATCCAAAGATCTGCATCTATAGTCTGATCTGCACTAAATATTTGAGGTACGCTCAATCCAGCTAAGGTAGCATTCTGATCCGGAAATGTATAAACCCTACTCGCAGTCAACCAACTCGCACAAAGGCGTACAGCATTCCCTTCGCTTCTAATCCTAAAACATTTACTTGTAGTTCCTTCAACGGATGCATTGCCAGACATGATATGAGCTATATCTTCATCGATTTCATCAATCGTTTCTTGAGACAGGATCTCGGCAAAATCTTTGTCACCCTGCAATGGTCTCCAATATCCACGATTAGTTGTAAATGATCGCATAATCATATAATCAATGCCGGAATTTGTAGAGCCAAGATAGTTGGCGGCAAGAGTTAGGCGAGTAGCTGTGTTGATCGCTCCCACGCTGTAAGTCGATTCTCCATCAAGGTTAATTTTTAGAACGCAGGGTAGGTTGACTTCATTAACCCAATCGGTTGATGCCCCTATAACTATTTGTGAAGCATTGGTGACGGTGCAACTTCCAATTTTGTATTGCTCACTTGACATTTTATTATTCCTTATGTTTTATTTATTAAGGCAAATTCGCTAAAATGTCTTTTGGCAGCACCATTATAAGCGATTGCTGCATCAATCTCATCCACAAAAGATCCCAAATAAATGCTCTTGTAATCTTTGGTTATTTTTGCAATCCATTTGTTTCTACTTTTCTTCCAATAAACCCCTTTATAGATAGAGGTTGCTTTACTTTTTTGCTTTATAGCATTGGCAGCATTTTGAGATTTATTACATTCTCTCAAATTACCTCTTCTGTTATTTAATTTGTTTCTATCTCTATGGTCTGTCATCTCTTTCATGTTTGTTTTTCTATCAAGAATAAAATTGTGGAGATAAGTATTTTCCCCTGAGCAAACATAATTATTTCTTAAACTCCATTTTTTTGTTTGACATCTTTTCATGTCTTTAATGTCAATCATTGCCTCTGCTTGCTTTTTGCCATTTTTATCATAAAGATAAATCCTGCAAATACCATTTTCAATTACAAACACGTTTGGATCAAATCTTGTTCTTTTGAGAATTTTTCCATGTCGCCATATCTGCTTATAATGTTTAACACAATACTTCCTGCCCTTGGCCTCACTGCCGCAGTTTTCAATTATACAAATTTCATCTAGAGCATCTTTTAATCTCGGCCGAGCCATAATTATCCTTTCAAAGCTTCCTCAATCGCCTCATTGGGCAACTTCAAGGTATAATCTATCACCACTCAATTCAAAATATATTATGCAAAAGCAACCCATTAAAAAACATCCATTCCTTCATTCCATTTCCGCCTCTTTTGTCAAGAGTTTCAAGATCTCCACCACTTCTATTTCTTAGCGGATATGATAAATGCAATATTCCAGTTCCCAAAGTATATTCTTTGGTAAAGTCTGATTCTTTCTTGAATGATGTTAATAATAAATTAACTCCATGTTGGGCTATAAAACCTGATCTTCCAATCATTTGAGCATCCGAATTAGAATTGGATGTAAATTCAAAGGTTGTTACATTCCAACTATAGGAAGAATTTGTTAATTCTAAGGCTATAATATGCCCTGCCTCATGAGCAACAACACTGGAAACTGCACCAAGTAATATTTTTTCCCACTGCGCTTTTTTTATCCAGTTTCCATTTATACCAAATACATAAAAATCTGCAGAATAAGCTGACATCGAGAAGATAATAGTAAGAACAAAAACTGCTGCTAAAAATTTAATCAATTTTAGTTTCATTTTTACTGTTCTCCTTTTTGGCATTTTCCATTTCTAAAATTTCAATTTCTTCCATCATTAATTCTATTTGAACTTGTTGTTTCCCTATAATAAATAATAGTTTTTCAGGAGAAATCTGTCGCATGTTTTGAGACATTATCCTTCCTTCCCTTTTTAGTGCAAAGATGAATTGTAATTTATACCCTTACAATTTTTTTCTAATTTATTGTCTAACTGTCTTATAGCTCCCATACATAACGACATCATTGTTTTTAAAGAAAGATACGGCTTACCATCTGGTGAATACATAGTATCACCTCTTTTCCAAGTTTTTATAATATCGCCAGTTTCTTCATCTCTATCTTCTCCATCACGTTTATATTTACTGACTATCCAAGCTGGCAGGGATGAATCATTGATAAGTTTTAATCCTGTACGTTCATGGTATTTTTCGATACTTGTAATTCCATTTATTACAGCGAGATCGTCCACTGGAACTATATTTCCATCCTTGTCTTTGCGTTCATCCATAAAATAATAATCTGCTACATTGTGCAAATCATCATAATAAAAATCATCCCATGCAAAAGCTGGTCTACCCAAATCAAGGGCTTTATTTGCCACACAATAAAACGAAGCTGATGCTTCATCCAATATGGTTGAATAACTTGGCGTAATAGATTGAACGGTATTTGTAGTATATAAAAATATAGTTTTAAAATTATTACTTGTGCCCCCTATATAACAATAAACATTATTATTACTTGTAGGTTGTATTCTTAAAACTGCCCCGGTTATTTCTGTATACATCTCGCTTTCGTAAGATGTTCCTATAAACTTTATAAATCCAGGATCAGCGGCACCTATTAATTGAATATCGCCGCCATCAACCACTTTGATGTTTCCAGATCCCCTTATTTCAAGGGCATCTGTGGTGTTGATAATAATTTTTCCACTTGTTATTTCTAATGTTCCAAAACCAGAGCCTTTTATTTGTGAAGCAGTAAGTGTTTGTACGGCTATCTGTGAGGCCGTAATTGTCTCAGCAGCTATTTGGTCGGCAGTAATGGTATTAGCCGCAATCTCATCGGCAGTTATAGTATTTCCAAGAATATTCGCCGCAACAATTACTTTTGAACCAATTAAACTTGCTGTTATGGTGTTAGTTTTAATTTGTGTTGCCGTAATGGTGCCAGCATGAAGTTTATCAGCATTAAGATCGGTTATATGGGCATCTCCTATAATGGCATTTGCGATGTTTGCTGAAGCCGTAACGAATTGTCCAGTAGTAATTTCTGTGGCTGTAATTGTATTCGCCACTATTTTTGTAGAATCAATGGCATCCGCAATTATATGTGAAGCCAAAACTGAGTTTGCATTCAAGTGTCCAGCCGCAATCGCCAGACCCGTAATTTTTGCGCCTGTAACAGAAAGTGCAGTAATGTTCGATGCCAAGACAGCGTTTGCAGACAGTTTGCCAGCAATAACAGCTTCTGCCAAGATCTTATTGGAAGTAACAGCACCGGCATTTATATTTACAGCTATAACCGAATTCGCAGCAAGCTTAGGCGTAGTGATAGCACTGGCAGTAATATGCGTAGAAGCTATCGCTCCGCCAGCTATTCGAGATCCGGTTATAGTTTCCAATGCGATTTTGTTTGCAGTTATTGCACTGGCTAAAACTTTGGCAGTCGTAATAAGCTCATCTTTAAGGTCAGCGGTATCTATATGTATGACTTGTCCTTTTGAGTTTTCACTAAAAGGACTAAAATTCCCACTGGTATCTTCTGCCTTCAGCCAATAATAATAATCTGTATTATATGCCGGCGCCCTGTCCCGATATCTGGTTAATTTGGCATTATTGATAATTGTTGCCAAACTACTGTCGCTTGCTGTGTGTCGATAAACATTATAATGTTTTATATCATTTTCAGAATTTTCATTCCAAGACAGTTGAACACCGCCGAAACCATCAGCAGCCGTTAGTCCCGCAGGTGCAGCTGGAGTATCTGTGTCTAAAGAAGATGTTAAGCTTACAACAGAAGCATATGCGCTTCTATTTGAGAGACTATCTTCAGCCCTAATTTTGATAAAATACTCCCAATTGCCCTTAACATCAAATTCAATCCTATTATCATCTGCATATCCGTAGTTAAACAATCTTTCTTGGCTGGCTCTACGAGCCCATCCATAACGAGCAAAGTCCGATTCTGTATTTGGATCCCAACTGGCGGTTAAAATAACCGATTGATGCCCATCAGCATCTTCTTCAACTCTTGATCGTAATGAAAGTCCTGTTGGAACTGCAGGCGGAGTTGTGTCGAAATCGGCAGCAGTTAAAGAATATGCAATCGCATTGGTTGAACTGGTGCCACTATTATTTTCGAAGGTATCATGTGAACGAAGTTCGAAATAAACAGTTGCTCCGAGGCTATAAGCATCTTTTTCTGCCTGACTAAGTTCATAGCTATATCTATTAGTTATAACCTGAGCCCACTCACTCCAAGAGCCACCCGCCGTAACTTTTATACGATATGTCCAATAAATAAAATCAACCTCACCAGCATTATCCCAAACAAATCTTGTCCCACCCACGAAGCCTATTCCCGATAAGTTTTGAGGACTTTCTGGTGCTGGATTGGTAACACGCAGTTTAGCAGGATTGAGCGATTTCAGATTAGCCAGTTCATTGAAGCCCCAAACCCTGAAGGTGAAGGAGTTCGCAGCCGTCACATTATCTATCAGATTTTTCTCATATGTATAGACATATGCATTGTCCGTCACCACCTCTTTTCTGACAACAGTACCATCGATATATATTTCAACAATGAATTTATAATTAGCATCGTCAAACCATTGATCTACTCCAAGACCCTCTTGGCCGGCCGGCAAATGACCGGCTCCTGAAACCAATGATGTTTTTACCCATGTAAATTTTGCATCTCGATTAGTGAACTCAGTTGTGCCTAATCTTGATTCTCCATCAAGGCGCAATCCGTTGACATCTGGAGGTCTAAAACTATTCCACGAGATCAGAATGCTGTCGGAAACGGGGCTAGTGTTAGCTATACCCAAACTATTATAAGATATGACCCTAATATAATATGTTTGTCCCGGCTTTAATTCTGTTATCTCAATATCTGCATTCGTGGTAATATTTGCCCTGAAAGGCCAATAATGACTGTTATCTAAAGATAGATGAATGTCGGCATGATGAAAGCTGATATCGTTCTGCGGTATATTAAATGAAATATAAAAACCGGGAGCCCGATTCATTTCTGTCAAAGATAAATCAGTAACATTGCCCGGAGCTTCAGCAGGATTTGGCAAGGTTGAATATCTTGGATCCGGCAAAGATATTCCGGTCGTATCGGCATACTTGCTTGAAGACTCCTCGAGCCCCACTATGCTTACTGTCTGATCTGAAGCCTTGGTTATAGCGAGAGTCTTAAATGGTTTTGAATCTACCGATGCAGCACCATAGGTAAAGATAGAATCCACAAGTGGAACGCTGGTAAAATTACCTGCAATATTTATTGTGCGGTTATTGTTCGTTACGCTATTAATCGTTTTTGTCTCGAGCGATCCATCAGAGAGTCTAATCCTGATTTCATCACTCGCTACATAGGTCACATCAATATTGGTGGTAACAGAATTGCTTGTTGCGGAAACTACCCTACCCCCTCCGCCCCATGCAAGACTGTCGGATTGCAATCTGAAAACATCGCCGGGCTCAACATGAATAGCATCCATGTCGGCAGTGAATTCCACCATTTTAGTACAATTTAATTCGCAGTTAAGGAAAAATTTTCCATCCCGCAATACCTGAGAAACCCTTGTGGCACCCGGTATTTTCGTGGTTTTTTTACGAATCGGTTTTGCTGTTGTCCATTGATCCCAATCGGCAGCTTCCACAGTAGTTATATTATAATTTCTTTCAGGATCTGCATACTGAAGTTCTATCAAATTAGATATTTTTGAATTAGGTAAATATGTCGTTTTAAGGCTTCGGGGATTGATATTGCTCATATTAAACGGTTGTACAGCCGTTCGGGATCTGTCTATAATAGCTTTATAGTTACCACCAGACCAAAAAACAGATCCACGATAATTGCCGGCTATCAACTGAGTCGCTTCCGGCCCTGATGTAAAACGTGATATAGGCAAATCGAGTTCAAATCGATGCTCAGTTCCGCTGTCCAAATCATCCACAAGTTCCCATGCATGCTTGGCTTCTGTCCTGGCTACTATATCGTCAAAGGTATCGATATACTCACCCAATCCAAATCGACTATTAAGCATGAAATCTCGAGTACACCAGATAGGATGCTTGGAATATTGTCTAACCCAAGTGCCGGTATCGGTACATATAGCATCTCCGGCAATCACTCGATATTGACCAGCACCATTATTCCAATAACAATCATCATATGTTTGGGTCGCAGCTGATACGGTTAATTTTGGAACTAATATTTTTCGACCTCTTGTTAAAGTTAAAACATTAGGTATACTTCCGGAAAGTTGATCACTAGCCTGTATTTTAAGCGAAAGAAGGGCCGTGTTCCTGTAGGCAATATTTTCGTAAACAGTTTCTGTTACGCTGTCAAGATATAGATCCCCACTTTTTTTAAAGCCGGTATACTCTGGTGAGGTTCGAGTTATCTTGATTTCATATTTATTTGGAGCTAAATTAGATCTTGTACTGAAACTATATACTCTTGTTTTGGATTTAGCGGTAATGCTTGCTGCAACAGAAAAAGACCAAGGCGCTCCTACACCATATATACGAAAATGTATAAGATAATGTACTTTAAGTTCTTTAATATCACCCGTACTGGTTTGTTGATACAACGAAGGACAACTCAATTGCACTGTAATTTCTTCGACATCAGTTCCGGTAGTGGTATAAGTTGTCGGATTTCCATATCCAAAAGCTACTTTTCTTCCATCTGCGTAGCTGAGACTCGTCCTATGAAAACCATCAATCACAGTTTGATCAAAAGTCCCTAATCTATAATCCCAAGTAGTATTTTTATAATTAGAAAATGCTTGACCGTTGATTAAAATGTAAGGCGTATCGCTCGTTGATGTGCAAACTCCGCTTTCATCCTCTTTTACGATACCTTCGATTTCACCTTCACTAAGAGCTATAAGCATATGTAAAAAATTGTTTGTGCCATCGGATGAAATATATTGCATGATAAGCGCTCCGCCTATCAGATATTCTCCATAAAGAATCGAGACAGGGCCATCCGGCTGTGTTACCAATCTTGACCCAGCCCAACTATAATTAGGATCGGAACCCGAACTCGAAATAGCAGCTAAAACAGGTAATTCCGGCACGCTTGGTGGATTAACAAGAGCATCTACCATAGAGCCAAGATAAAACCCCCTTATAGCGCCTACAACTGCGCCATACCAAGTACCTGTCCAAACAAAACCAACAATAGCTCCTACAACAGCACCAATAAGTCCTCCACTCCAACTAAAACCTGCTATTCCCGGCACAGCTATAATAATATCGCTTTCTTGAAACTCATATATATGCCAATCTTCGAAATGAATGCCCACATCATTAACAAAGACATATACATATTCTCCATGGAGTTCATCGCATGCGAATAGTGCTTTGCTTAAAGTGGGTTCTTTGACATCTTCTTTTATCAAGAAAATATCATCTTCAAGCATTGATTTATATATAGTCAAATTAGGCATAATTTATTTTGAAAAATCCTTTAAAAGCTTTCTGGTATTGCTTGTGGCTCAATTTGCTTACTATCACCATTTGATCTTTTGGAACATGCAAAAACGAATTATCATCTATCATTATTCCAATATGATTTGTCAGCTTACCGCCCAACTGCGTAAAGGCTGCGAGATCATATTTGTTCGGAGATTCAATTCTTTCGAATAGGCTCCAGTATGTTTGTTTAAGTGAGCTAAAGGTAAATGCTTTGTCTTTATTCTCATAGTGAAAATCAGGGATTTTAATATTTAACTGCTCACTATAAAACAATAAAAGCAGCCCGTAACAATCCAAACCGCTCCGGTCTCGACCAAATTCCTTGTACTGGATACCAAGATATTGTTCTACTATATCATGATCAGAAGTGGACATTTTTAGTTCCTACTCCCGGAAAGCCTCCAAAATTAATTACATTATCTTTAGAAGCGCAATCTATTTTCGTGTGCTTACATTCTCTATCTCCAGAATCATCTTGACAAGTGCTGGCATCTGTATATAAAAAAGGACAATAATTTCTCCGTAAATGCCTTAAAGGTACGGTTACATCGGCAACTTGACCTTTGGATGTTAATTCAAAAACAGCTTCCTCAATGCCATGATCTATTGTGCAACCATCTATATAATAAGTATCCACCAAGCAGGCTGAGGCATTAGTTAGTTTGTCGGCAGGCACCGTTATAGACCTAACCCTGCATCGCCGCAGTCCATCAACACTTTCGAGATAACCCTGAATCGTTTGATTGACAGCCCCTATACTTAATGATAAAGATGGAACTTTGGAGCCATCATCCATTTCAATGTCGCCGAGCTTTACAGGAAATGGAGAATATGTTTGGGCAGAATTGGTATTCGGCTTAAAATAATTAACGCTGGCATTATGTTCAGCCCAATATTCGTAGAGCGCCGGCGTTGCATTGATAGCCAGCTGAACCTGAACCTCATGCAAAAGTATCATGCCCTTAGATTGAAGCAGGTTTTTTTCTAACTCGAAGCTTGCATTTATTGTTCTGCTCATTTATCCAGATCCTTTTTGGGAAAATAAAATTTCCCCCTGATACCAAGGGCCATACGCATCACTGCTTTCTCTATTGAATCCGTCTTGTTCAAGTCCATCCAATCTATCATCAGCATAATAACATTCATAAACAGGCATTACAAATTCTTCCCATGCTGAATAACTCATCACAGGGCTTGCGTTTAAGGTAATGATTCTGGTTGTACTATTTATTGCAGATATTGTAAAATCTTCATACCTGAAAATATCATATGCACCGGGATGAATCGTGCCGGATGATACAGTAATGGTCTTTGCTGTATTAGAACTTATGGAAAAAATCCTTCCATTTGTATCCATTAATTTATGGTTCTGCCATTCATTTGTTGTCCAATTTTTTGATAAATCTGTTAATACAGATCCCGATGCTGTAGAATCATTACCGTAATCACCCGAGTTTTTCCAGAGACAAACCCTGTTCCCCCCATCTCCAGAATTTACACTGAGACCACTTACATTATTAAGCGTTATATATCCCTTGCTATCAATTGTTTTTGCAATTTTAGGCTCACCCCAATCAACAACATTAAAGCTGGTGACGCCACCATCCATACTGGCATTATGATTATCGATTATTCTCTGTTGCCTATTGGATAATTTCTCGAATGAATATGTTATTTCATGAGTAGGCTCAAATTCTTTCCTGGTTGCCATTATATTTTGCCCGAGCCTATTTCTCAGGGTTTGCCTGATAGCAATTCTGTGGCTCATGTCGGGCGTTATCCACGGAAAGTAACTATTTGGCATTTTTTCTCCTATAACAACAATTAGAGCACTTTCTGTTTAAGGCTTCCATGATTACCGACTCACCCTCACGTCTCCACGCTCTCTTGCTTTGCCAACGCTATTCAATGATACGTCATGGATAGCCCTTGCTCCCCGAGTTCTTAAAAATGCATCAAAGCTTTGGGCATCCATTGCATCGATATAATATGAGTTCTTGTATATTACAGTTTGTTTTTGCTGTTGAGGTATCTGCCCGGTTCTGTCCATATATTCCATGTTCGCTACGCCTATACTTCTTGTGGTTGAATCCTTCATTACAAACTCATTATTTTTAAGGATTCTCAAAAACTCATTTGAATTCATTCCGCCGCCACGCATCTTTTGTAATCCGCCTTGATGTGCTGTTGTAACAGCAGCATCAGATCCACCGCCTATTCCGCCTAAAGCTGTAAGAATCACCTGTACCCAGCTCGCTTTACTATCTGTGCCAAAAATACCAGACACTACCCATGCCGCTGCCATTTCTGCAATATATCTCTTGATAGAAGTTTTAAACGCCTTCCAATAATCATCCGCTGTCTTCAATTCCCCTTCCATGGCATCAAAGAATACATCTGACATCGTATCACGCATTTCCATCATTGTATCTCTGGTTAGCTTGCGCCATATCGCATATTCATTTGATAGCTCTTCGGTTGCATCCTTAAATCCTTTTTTGATACCTCCTGCAATATCTTTGGGATCCGCAATTTTTTTCATTTCTGCTTTATGCAATATTCCAAGCGTCTTTAAAAGCGCCTGTATTCTCTTGATCTGTTCCTCTGCAAGCCCTAATTCACTTATTAAAAGTGGAGCACCTTTTGATTCTAATTTCAGCCTGTCACGAAGTTTTTTAGCCTTTTCCAACATATCGCTGAATAGTCTAAGACGTTCACGATGTCTTTCATTTGCTATGGCTTTTTCTTTCTCGAAATCATCGATATCTGCTTTTGCCAAATCCTTATCTAATTGGCGCTTAAATTTTGCGTACTTAGTATCAATCCTCTCTCTTGCTTTCTCGAATTTTTCTATCTCTTTAATCTCTCTTGTGTATGATTTTACAAGTTGATCAAATCGTTTTCCTTCAGCTTTAACCTGATCGTCCAGTTCCTTTTGATCTTGCCTGCGACCTTTTGTTCTCAATGTGTTTAGCTTTTTCTGAGCTTCTAACCATAGCTTAACCAGTGCAACAAGCCTTGCATATTGTTCCGAATCTCTGGAAACTATCTCAGAATCCCATTCATCAAAAGCCTCATCGACCGATTTTTTCAACTGTTTTGTTGCTTTTGTCATTAAATCAATATCATCAGCGCCTTTACGAAAAACTCCGATGAAATCTTCTTTGGTAAAATCTTTACTCGTTAAAACAAGATCAAGCATTACATCTTGAAGGTTTTGCATACCTCCGGTTATGCTTTCTCCTGCTCCAAATAATTCTGTTTGCAATATATCAATTTGAGTATTAACACCTGCTAACTGACCCCGATATCTTTCCCAGGCATCTGATCCACGCTCAACTTCTTTTTGAGATTCACGAAGTTCGGCTCTTTTTTCAAACAACTTCGAAAGCTCATTTCTCGTTTTTTTAATTTCTTCCTGATCTTTGGTAAGATTTTCACTAAAAAAACCTTTTTTCCCCCAAATACGTTCCATAGTTTTTCTTATATTCAATATATCCTTTGCAATATCTTTGCCTATAATCTTTAAACTTAACGTTGAACTTTTATCGCCCGGAACAAAAGCCTCGCCTAAATCTAAATCTGGATCAGCTGGCACAGATTCAATAATTGCAGCTAGTCCAGCACCAGCTTTTCCAATTATGGCTAAGGAATTGCTTAATCCTAACATTAAAGTAGCAAGCACCTTAACTATTAATTTCAGACCTCTGACAAAGGGCTCCATGGCTCCACCCGATCGAGTGAAACCAGCCATGAACTCATCAAAGATTGATTTGGTCTGAGCTAATTGAGATGCCAAGCCCTGCATGGTTATTTCGTTCATCTCAAATGCTCGATTAGTGCCAGTAACTTTATCGGTCAATTCATCAAATATATCTACATTCTCAACCATTAATGCAAAAGTCATAGCAGTTCGGCGCCGCAATCCCATAAAAGCATCGCTCATTGTAAATCCAGCATCTGCTAATCGTTTCATGGAGACCTCGAGTTTTCTGCCTCTACGAATTGATATATCTGAAAAGCCGAGATCTTTAGGCAAGCCTTTAAGCACCTTTGAAAACTTTTGGGTTTCTCTGACTAATGTAGCCAAGACACCCCTAAAGCTCGTACCGATCGTGCTGGCTTTTAAACCTCGATCACGCAAGACACCTAACCACGCAACTGTTTGTTCAACGCTAACATTGAATTGAGATGCAGCAACAGCCATAAAGTTAAAGGCCGTTTTTAAATCTTCAATTTGTAGTTTTGATTCAGAAATTCCGGCAGCTAATACGTTTGCGATTCTGTCGGCTTCGCTTGCGTGGAGACCATAAGCCCTGATAATGGTGGTCATTAAGTCGGCAACATCTTCAAGCTCCCGGCCGGTCGCTGAAGCCAGAACAGCAACAGCATGAATGGCTTGTGCTACTTCCTGTGCGCTGAAACCAGCCTGAGCCATTATCTTTGCAGCCTTAGTCATATCAGCTGCAAAGAATTTCGTAGCAACGGCTGAAGTTCTTATAGCATCTTCCATCAACTCCATTTCCTGAGCATTAGCCTGTGTAATAGCTGCAAGGTTTTTAAATTCTTGATGCAGGGTAATAACATCTCTCAAGCCTTGACCAATACCTCTTATTACAGTGAAAAGAACCAATCCGGATGCTATCCATGCGGCCTGAGATGCGATCATAAATTTAAACCCGGCACCCCATCTATCCATAGCCCTACGATAATCACCAAAAGCCTGTTTGCCTTTATTAACTTCGTGGGTTAAGGCCGGCATTCTTTTTTCAAGTGCTCTATATTCTTCGGCGGATTTTTTTACTACCTTGCCGCCAGCCCCAATATCTTTGGTCAACTCCCGCATTCTTTTACTGCTAAGATCTAAAACTCTTTGCATATCAGCATGGCTTAATCCCAAAGCCTTGATTTGTTTTGAACTCATGTCGGCAGTTACGCCTAATTTTTTTAGAGCTTCTGATGCAGGTGTGGCTTTCTGTGCGGTTTTTTGGGAGGTCTGTTCAATAAAGTTGTGGAGATCTTTTATTTTTTTCTTGGTAGATCGAATGGTTTGATCTAACTGCCCAAGGTTTATTACATATCTAATTCCAATTCGTTCATCTGCCATGGCTTATCCTTTGCGAAGTGCTCTGGCGGCAATATCTTTTATAGATAGTTCCGATATTGCATTGCCGCCCATAATATCATCTTTAATTGCAGCCCTTTCTTTAGACAGTCGTTTTTTCTTCGCTTTGCCTAATATCCTTGACTTATGGTGCAATTCAAGCAATTCGCTGGTGATTAACCAATACGGTAATATACTTTTTAAAAGCGGGATCTGAGAATGATTCTTCTCATCAACCATAGCTCTGATCTCAAGATTCATTTTTCTTGACCAAAAGCCCCATCCTTCATTGCTAAATCGAGAGGTTCTTAGTCGTTTAGCCTCGATGTGTTTATCATCGATTAGCTTTATATAATCTATTATATCTTGTGCAACTTCCATATTAATCTCCTAAAAATAACTTGACTTTTTTTAAGCACCATGATTAATATAATAAATGATTGTAATAAAAACATATAAATTTCGTATATATCCAGACCAAAAACAATGTATTTTAATGTCAAAACATTTCGGCTCAACTCGATTTGTCTGGAATTACTTTCTTGCTCAAAGAAAAAAATCATATCTCGAAATCAAAAAATCTTTAAGCTATCATGACAATTCAAAAACACTAACTCTCCTTAAAAAAGATAAGGCGTTTCGATGGTTAAAAGAAATAAATTCACAATCCCTACAAGCATCCCTAAAAGACCTTGACACTGCATATGGTAGATTCTTCAAAAAAAAAGCTATGTTTCCAAGATTCAAATTAAAACACACATCTATTGGTTGTTTTAGATGTCCACAGGCTGCAAAAATTAAAGACCGGAAACTATCACTTCCTAAATTTCGTGAAGGAATTAAAATTATACTCCATCGCAAAATCATTGGAAAAATTCTTTTTGTTACTATCTCTAAAACATCAACAGATAAATATTTTGCATCAATCACATGTGAATCTAAGCATGAACCATTATCTTCCACTAACAAAAAGATTGGCATTGATTTAGGCATTAAAGATCTTGCTGTTTGTTCAAATGGCAAAATCTTTAGAAACATTAAGGCCACTAAAAAATATGCTAAAAAATTAACATATAAACAAAGACGACTTTCTAAAAAGAAAAAAGGATCAAGAAAAAGAATTAAACAAAGAAAAAAAGTTGCCATTATCCATGAAAGAATTAGAAATGTCAGAAGGGATAATATCCATAAAACGACATGCTCAATCATCAATGAAAACCAAATTGTTGTGATTGAAAATTTAAATGTCAAAGGCATGATCAAAAACCATAAGATTGCTAAAGCTATTACAGATGCAAGTTGGTATGAATTAACAAGACAGCTTGAATATAAAGCCAAATGGAATAATAGGAAGCTTATTAAAATAGACAGATGGTTTCCTTCTTCCAAGACTTGCAATCTTTGTAATTTCATCAAACAAGATCTTTCTCTAAAAGATAGAAGATGGATTTGTCCAAATTGCAATACTGTTCTCGATCGTGATTTAAATGCATCTAAAAACATCCTCAAGCAAGGCTTAAAAATATTGTCTGATTCGGGAGCCGAATCGGACTTAAAACAAAAATCCGCGGAGGCGTCTGGTTGTAAACAGAGTCTGTGAAACGGGAAGCCAAATCTTTGTTTTGGTAGCTCACAGCAATTTGAATGCATTTAGGTTTCTTTCATTTTTAGTTGATCCGACATTTTTGGGACGTTTACCCCAACCTTTTCTTCTACGATCGGCATCTTCTTTTTCTTTCTCAATCGAGATGCTCTGCATGACGCTCATCAATGAAAGCTGTGCCAGGTTGAATTTTTCCTCAACCTCATCGATCGACATATAAAGAGCCTGTGCTGTTGAAATCGTTAATGAATATTCCTTTAAAATGTCCGGTGTTTTTATTTTCCCCGATCCTTCTGAGTGATCAGACGGATCGAGAGTGCCAAAAAATCCATGGCCCTCCCCTGGACTTCATCCTTTGCCATCTGCTTGAAAAAAATATCTTGGGCCTGATTAAAGTTAATATTATCTTCAACCCAATCTCGAGTTGCAGAGCTATCTTGATTAAAACAAATCGCATGGATAACGCCTATCATTAAATCGATGATGGTTATTATAAAATTATCAATACCACCGAATTGAATGACATCCTCCGCAATCCCAACGAGATCGACATAAAAATCTTTGTCGCCAATCCCCTCGGTCAAAAGGACAATGTTTTTTTCGATTTCCTTTTCATCCATATCTGCAAGCACCCTCATCTTTTCAGACGTTTTCTCATCAGCTGCCCTCATTTTATCCCTGAAGTTCTTGACGATAGAATGAATATCCATTTTAGCTATCAGTTCATTAATAACGGTCAAGGATCTTACCATCTTCTTTTGAACTTTAATATTGGAAAACTTATACAAGAAGGTTTTGTCGGCTATCTGAAAGGTATCAGTAGACAGTTCGGGTGTATGAAGCTCTGCCAATTCTTCAGATGGAAGTGGCTCTACCGTCTCCTTAGATTGATCAGAAGTTGATTTTTTGAGCAGATCTTTGCCTGACTTTATTTTCTTAGACTTCGACTTCATGGTTTATTCCCCCTTTAATTAAGTTAGGAATTAAGCATTAATTGGTTATAATTTAACCGCTTCTGAAGTTAAACGACCATTTCTTGTAGAAATTATAGCCGGTAGTGCCATCGCTGTAGGTCATGCTGACAGCTTGGGCAGATAACGTAATGCCGGTATCATACGGCTCCGCACCATCTTTAAAATCAAGATCGCCGCCAGTGTAATTCCGTAATTCAGGGAAGAATAACGCATGCTGAATTTTCACAACATCACTGACAGTAACCGTATCCCAAAAGAGTATGGCGCTTCTGGTAGTATCGGTACCCATGGAGTCGATGAATTCGGTAAATCTTATCTTGCCAAACAAGTCTCCAACAACCGGGTCAACCGGCAAGCCTGCATCAGCCAATGTAACCTGGCTACCTGTATGGCTTTCCACAACAGCAATATTATAACTTTCTTTCAGCGATGCAGTCGTGTTGGATGCACAAGCCACTAAATCATACTGCTTGAAAACCGGCGCAAGACCTGTGGTTTGTTTTGTCATTTTGACGTATTTCCGGCGCCGTGTGCCATCGTTGAGGAGCGATGCCACATGCTCTGCGGAGGCTGTGAGTGAGCCCATTTGGTTATAAACGGTCTGGCCCATAATCAAAGCTTCGATATAAATTGTAAGATCGGCCGTGTTAAACGTAATTTGAGCAGTACGATTGGTCTCCCACTGCTTTCGTGTGGTTTTCGGAATGCCTTTCTTGTGCTCAAAAAACTCTTTTGTCAGCGGAACCCTCGCCGCCATTATAGTTCCGCAATCGAACCATCCGGAGCCGGGATTATCAACATCAAATATGGCTGAGGGGTTTGCAGTCTTATATGTTGTCTGAAGACCTGAACTTATCCACAGCCTCGGCTCCACGATTTCTACAAAATCGAGTTGTACGTCTGGAGCATCTTTGGTCGTTGACATTTTTTTAACCTCCTTTGTCTTGCATTAAAATAATTTTGTTATGCCCGAGTATCATGGGCTTTTCAATTGAAGTAAACATCTCATGTGGACACTTGGTTTCTAAAACACCCCCCTTCATAGTTTTTATTTCAAAATTACCCTTGATCTGTTTCCATAATAAAGATCGGAAATATTCCTGCAAGCCTTCTATCTGATCTTCAAAGCCCTCATTTGCAACATTCTGATTGCAAATTTTTTTATTGAGATCTCCGGAAGACATGATTTTCGCCTGCTTTCCAAGAGTATCATTGCCGGGAAGCCTTATCTCGATCTCAGCTTCAATGCCATGCCGCAATATCATGCCGAACATAATACCGAGGTAATTAAGATTGAACTCTATCTCGCTATCTCTGCATGCCGGCCGTGTGCAATGCTTACGATTTTGATTATAAGCATTGTATATTGAACTGCACCATTTGCATTTGATCTCAGCCATGATTATCCTTCAGCCGTTCACTGTCGGAGGTATATATAAATAAGTCAATTCAAACAAAGCAACGCCAACAGAATCCGTTGAATCATCATCATAATAAGCCTCCAACTTTCCGCCCTTAATCAGAAATACCGGCCTAAGTGCTGTATCATAAATCAAGACTTTATCAAATCCACCAAGCGCCGCCGAATCTATAACGTCTGTGATTTTCATATTATCATCTTCAACGAAAAACGAAACGTGCATACCGGTGCCCGGTGATTCATCAAATAACAATTCTAAATTAACAATATAAATGTCTTGGGTACTAAAAATCTGGAACATTAGATCAGAATAGGCACCGCTACCTGCTGCCCCTGGAATAACATCAATTAAACTATCTCCAGTCTCTGCTTTCCAAGCATATCCACTCTCGTAGTAATTTATACTGAATGTAGTATCTGGGCCATAGACGGTGACATCAGTATCAACATATTTTAAAACTAAAGCATAATAATTTCCAGAAGTTAAGATAGTGTTAGCCGGTATTTCAAGAGCCACCCCGGCCACAAAATTGTTTATATGATATTGTCGTTTACCACCCTGAAGCGTAACCCTAATGCTCGATGATACACCGCCAAGAATACCCCTATCGCCTAATTCTGTATATTGAGTTCCGGTAGTATAATCAACTGTTCCATTATTTGCAGGAAGCGAACTTCCCATATTCCATAATTCTATATCAATACTACCCGGCAAGGCTTGATATGTAATTGAATCGGCATAAGCAAAATGATTGTTTTCTTTATCGTCAACCCGGAAACCCATCTTGGTAATAGCTGCCATGTTTGGAGTCGTAACCGTATCGTCGTTTCCCGTTACGGTCATAGAGGTTTCTAATATTGAAAATGTTTGCCAAATATTTTTATCAGAGATTGATAGTGGAAAAGATTTTGTATTTGTTCCATCTCCTATGAAGAAATACATTTTAGACTTATTAAACTCTTTCGTGTTGGCATACTTAACCTTGAAAGTAACCCCTGTTAAATCGGTTGATGTTAAAGTTACTCGCCACTCATCTCCCAACGTAGTCATTGGCATCTTACAAGCATAAGATCCATCTTGTGTAATTCCAATATCATCCGTAAAAGCACTCCTGACAGCCTCAACAGCACCCCCCTTGATCCATTCCTCTTGCAATTCGGCATCACTGGAATATTCCATTGTACCAGCTTTCTGTTCGCTACTACCTGTATTTACAGTAATAGCATCCATTGAAGCAAAAATGGCCGCCGATTCAAGAGTAAGGGAAATGCCATTAATATTGTCCTGAGAAGCTTTAAAAACCTGACCAACAACTGTAGATGAATCAACTGTGTCCATAGTTTCTCTTGACGATTCAACATGTTCATTTTGTATACGAGGTCTAATTCTAAGTTTATTTAAGTTGCCCTTAACAATATTATAATTTTCTGAGTCTTCAGATTGTTTTGTATAATTAAATATTGGACTTTTTTCTATTGTGACATGTAGTTGACCATCCGAACTAATAACTGCCTCATTGGTTCCATCTGTAATTTGAACGATTTGGGTTTTGTTTGTCTGATTATCAGACATTCGGCCTAATATTTTTCGAATGGTTTTTAATAATGCATTATCCCACATATTGTCCTCCTCTAATCCATGGATATAATTAAATCCATGGTAACTACAGTACGGCTGGCATTCTGTTCATTGGCTTTGAATTTAACATACGGTGAAACCATGAGAGACAATTCATATCTATCACGACTCGCATTGCCATCACCGCCTAAAAACGAAGCTAAACATAGCGATGCAGGTGTAGGTGTATAAAAAGTATCGTCAACAGTGTTCCCCACCAGTTGAGAAAAGGTCACTCTGCCAGCACCGGATGCTGTAAAATCGCCAAAGAATTTTGAATTGGGGCCGAACTTTCTCAAATCAATTTCATTGGAAATTGGTGAAGCATTTTTTGCAATCGCTTGGCTTGAAAATACTGAAAGCACAGCTGTTCGAGGCATTTTTATTTCCTCCTATTATAATGATTTATTTCATTGATCTTGCTGTTTTAACCTGAGTATGGATCATTATCATTTTGCTCGTAATGCCGGTGTCGTATACCGTTTCAAGTCCGACCAGAGTATCACGTATCCAGATATCGCCCAACTGGTCTCCGGAAGTCTTATCGTAAAAAGCAAACCTTCTCTTTCCTGTCGATGGACTATCAAGCACATTGAGCACATCTGTTACTACATCCATTAAGCCTGATCCATCCTCATCATTTCTTATAACGCAATGGATCCTTGGAACTGAATCAACAAAAAGTTTAGAGTCATAGGTTCCGCTTTGCCAAATAATCCATACATTAACATCTAAGGGCTTTGGCTGAGAAGGCGGATTATAGAATCTGCGATATCCATCTAATCGTACCCTTAAATATTCTCGCCAACTCCAAAAAATATTGCTCAAATATCGTGTTTCGGTCTTCATCGATAAACCTTTCGGATCGATCGATTCACCACATTCTTAAATCTCGCCCAAACTGCACTATCCTTTTTAATTCGTCTTTGACCCGAACCAACCTTTCTGCTGAAAAAATCTACTGCCGGCAAAAACAAAGGTCTCTCCGGGCCTAATCCGAGTCCGAATTCATTCCGCAATGTGCGCTCATATGCATCTGCATCATCAGCTTTGCGTATTCCCGCAAAGATCTCTATTAATAATAAGGTTTTGGTTATAATAAAGGTTCTGGTGTTTCGCCAAATCCCACCAGTTTCAATCCAGAACTCGTCCTTGTGTGATTTTTTGGCTTTCTTCCATTGATCGCTCAGGGGCTCCCATGGTGTAGTTACGAAAGGCGGCGTAGTCCTTGAACCAATCCCTAACTTTACGAGATCCACATAGGAATGCCCTGCTTCTCGAGCAGCATTGAA
>SDBT01001993.1_pt1 | contig 36613 bp, 19 predicted proteins | sample 2277101 | NCBI WGS metagenome assembly SDBT01 (sample SAMN10404973, study PRJNA504765) | marine sediment metagenome | isolation source: marine sediment core GS10_PC15, 103 cmbsf | place: Arctic Ocean: Southern Knipovich Ridge | collected 2010 | reverse complement strand
AAACAAGCCAGCGGCATGTTCTACGGAAAAGTCACCCAGTCGTTGCCCACAAATTGAGTCAAAGCCTTGAATTTACTGCTCCGCTGATGGTATTAAGAATTAAGTTGTCAGTGCTCTAGTATTTCACCTGGGGGTAATTATGCAAAATACTGGCATAGGTTTGGTGTTACTATGCGGATCGACGCGGATTACTCTCCTGTCTGTTAATGGATACCCGCGGAAATCCGTTCAATTCGCACTATCCGCGTTCCATTATTTCATGTAGAAGGGCATTAACTGGAGACTCGATATGATTACAGTGTTTATGGCTTCAATTGTGCTGGCAATGCCGTCTCAAGTGGAAAAGGTTGTGGGTGAGCGTCCATACGAGATGGTGTGGGCAAATCGCAACGAGGACGACCACCCTCCCTTGATTGACTTTGAGGGCTTGACCGGGTGGGGAGTGGAAACCGAAAACGCAGAGGCGACCTTCCAGCGTTCCAGAGAGCAGCAGATCTGGGGTAAATACGTGGGCAAGCTTATATATCGAGCTACTGGAGATAACCCGCAGGTTCGCATCATTCCCTCAGAACCTATCAATATTAGCAAAAAGTTTGATGCTGTTACATGCTGGATATACGGCAACAACTGGGCCTGGGCTCCCGACCCTGATACGCCGCAGGTGTCCGTGTCGGCGCTTTTTGAGGATGCCAGTGGGAACGAAATCCGCGTTTTGCTGACGCGCATCCGCTGGAAGGAGTGGTTTCTGGCTCATCGACGTTTAGCGCCGGATCAGATTGAGCGTGTGGCGGATGGCGGCAGATTCGCCGGATTCCTCATTGAAAACGGCTCCAATAAGGAAGACCGGGTTATCTACTTCGACAATCTGGCGGTTTTCATGGAGGATTTTCCGCCCCTTGAGTTTGAGCCTCGCCCCGAACGCGGCATCCCCATGTTTCCGGGGCAATCAACCGGCACGAACACAGGGCCGGGCAAGCTACCATTTCCCACACGACCGGAGACGATTCTGCCAGATAACCTGACAGATGACTTCAAAACTCACCTCAAAACAGATGGCGATGCCTTCGTCTTTACCTATGATGGGGCCGATGGAAAGCTCACGTATCGACTCAAACCGGAAACCGGCACACTGGGGGATATAACCGCGCAGTGGATGGAACGTGGTGGAAAGATCCAGCCATGCGTCGGCGGCGGAATCTATCTAAGGGGAACCGGCGAACCGGTAGCCCCGGAGCAGGTTGAACACCTGGGAACGATACAGGAAGGCGATACAGTCCAGTCCAGATGGCGTCTCACTGCTGGCAAACTGTCTGCGGAGGTGAGTTATACCTATCGCTTGTGGGGCAAGTCATTGGTGATAGACATTATCGCGCCGGGTGGACAGGTGGGAGAGGTACGCTACGGCTATGCAGTAGGCGTGGAGAACCCGCGTCTTGTCACCAATCCCTATTATCTTTATGGCAGCACGCGACCGGCGGTGGTGGTATCGGGGACGTCAGATGAGCCGCTTTTTCTCACTGGCAACACGGACTGGTGCATATCTAACGCATCTATCCCCTGGGGGGAAAATAGCATCGCGGATGAAGGCGTATACTACAACGGCGGTGTCCGATACGTCCCTAAGACAGATGGCACGCGAAACGACTGTTACGAGAGATTTTTCATAACAGTCTCGCCGCGATACGAGGAAATGCTGCCCAATATACCCAATCCCGAATCACCGTGGAAGCATGTGACAGGCACGCGTCTCTGGCGCGCTCACGGAGCAAGTGATCGCGAGAGCGACGTCCGCTTCTGGACACGCTGTCATCGATACGGCATGACGCAGGTGGCTATCACCGACCATGAGACCATGTGGCGTGACGGCGGGGAAAGCTTTACCTTCCGAACTCGCGCCGCCCCCAAAAAAGGCGGGGATAAGGGAGCACACGATTATGCCCGGGTTTTGCAGGATAAGCTGGGATTCGTGTATGGCCCTTACAACAATTTCACCGATTTTGCGCCGGTTAATGAGTATTGGCACGTAGATCGTGTTGCCCGGGCGCCCGACAATCAGTTGCAGGGCGCGTGGACCAGATGCTATGCTCCCAAGCCAGCACGGGCGGTGGAGTTTTGCGAAATGCTGGCTCCCAGGATACAGGAAAAATATCACTTCAGCACCGCTTATTGCGACGTCCACACCGCCGTGGCTCCCTGGGATCGTGTGGATTACGATCATCGCGTGCCCGGCGCTGGAACCTTCGCTGCGGTGTTTTACTCATTTGGTGAGATCATGCTTCACCAGAAAGCCGCGTGGGACGGCCCTGTCTATTCGGAAGGGAACCGCCATTATCCATACTGCGGCCTGACGGACGGGAACTATGCACAGGATCAGCAGTATAAAATACCCACAAATCCGTGGCTGGTTGACTTTGACCTGCGCAAGATGCACGACCTCTGCTGCAACTTCGGCATGGGAAATCCCGGGATGTTCTATGGACGGGGATACAGTCTGGGCAGCACCCGAAAAGAGATGGACGCTTCTATCGACCGCTTCCTCGCCGCTACTGTGGCTTTCGGACATACAGGCTTCCTGACCTATGAGGGTGGCTTGCATAACGCATTGAGAAGCTACTACATGCTCCAGCAGCTCCACAGCAGTTACGCTCTCTCCAGCGCGGAAGAAATCCGCTATGCAAACGCTGATGGCGATCTTCTGGACACCTCCTCAGCTATCGCCACCGGCGCGTATAAGCGTTCGCAGATCGTCACCCGATATGCCAATGGCTGCGTCACTGTTGTTAATGGTCATCCTGATGAGCGCATGGCTGTGGAAGCATACGGACGCAGGCTGGATCTGCCACCCAATGGCTACGCCGGATGGACAGCGGACGGCTCCATCGAAGTAATGAGTGCAGATCCCGAAGGCCATCGGTGCGACTATGCCGTGACGCCAGCGTACATTTATGTGGATGGGCGCGAGAAGTTCACGCGCTTTGAAAAGGCCGCAGGCAACGGCATCGGTATCTGCCGCATACTGGACGACGGCAAGCATGAGGTCATCCTGTATGAAAACGCTGAATGTGGCTTCGCCATAGACGCCAGCAAAGCAACCGCTCTGGATGAAGATAAAAATGTGCTGGGACCTGCTGAGGTTCGAGTTTCGCGCGGCCTTACTTACGTTGTACCGGTGGAAGGGGCTTTCAGCTACATTCTTGAGTCAACGGCAGGGACCAGGTTGAGATCCGCTGTAGCCAGTGACCGAAGTGAAGTGGTAGCTGGTGAGGATGTGGTGGTGAAAGGCGCTCAGGAGCATCATTTTCGGATACCGACGGGCGCTTCCGCTGGTGATCGAGTCTGGCAGCAGTTTGAGGGCACGTGGATTGATTTCACCGTGGTACCCATGACGTATTCCCACGTATCTATGTCAGGAAATACCCTCAAAATTGAGCTTCACAGCAATCTGTCCACAGCCAGAGAGATAGAAGTAACGGTACTGGGCAAACAGAAAATGGTAAGCCTGAAACCTCACGAGCCAACGATAGTCAGTATGGATCTGGGCAAACCTGAACGGGAGTCCGCTGAGATACTGGTGATAGAGCTATCGCTTCGGTCAGGGGAGATTAAACAGCAGATACAGCGCGGTATGCGCGTTGACAACACTGTGCGATCCGTAGCTTCCATGCCTGCAAGATGGAGAGGCGGCATACGGATGCGCGGTCAAAAGGAAAGGTTTAGCTATGGGGGCACACACGCCTACGTCAATCCTGAACGGGTGACGTGTGGAAAGGTCACAAAACAGGGATTGGCAGTTCATCCCCCCTGGACAGGTGGCGTTGGCTATGCTCTTGCGCTATATGATCCCATAGCGCTCCCTGCCGCTCCCCCGGCGGCGTTCCGCGCCCTTGTGGGAAAACGCGACGGCAGCGTTCCCGGAGATGGTATCCTCTACAAGGTGGCAGTGATGGACGAAGAGGGCGAGGATGTAACTATCGGCAGAACACTGGTGGAGAAGCACCAATGGCTTCCTATCCAGGGTGATTTGTCCGATTTTGCAGGGGAAACCGTGCAAATTAAGCTGATTTCAGATGTGGGCGAGGGTAATGATTCTAGCGGTGACTGGGCGTGCTGGGCTGATATGCGCATCGAAACTCCGGAACCGTCGCTAATACGCATTCTGGACGAAAATACTGAGCAGTACCATCGTGAGCCAGGGCCTTTTCCTGTGGAAAATCTCACTGTGGAGGATATGCGTGGAGCAAGACGCGGCTGGCTTCACTACGACGGCATGGGGCTGTCCGGCGGCGGAGAGCAATACGGCTCTTTTGCAGTATTGAATGGCGTGGAACTGGGACACATGACGCCAGCAAGCGGCGATGAAACTCAAAACATCTGGGCGGAAAGCGTGAGTGTTCCATTGACTCCAGAAGCCATCAAAAGCCTGTCTTTCCGTAATCAATTCAGGCTGAGGAATCCCCTGAGTGATTACTTCAAAGTGCGCCGTTTCTGGATCGAGCTTGAGCTTGCGGATGGCGGCAAATGCTCATCTGAAGTCTCATTGGCTGCCTATACCCAACCACCGGGCTGGCGTTATGCGGAAGGCGTTGGCGTTCCTTTCGGAGATGATATAACCGTTGATGTCTGGTTCAGATGAAGGTTAGGGAAAGCCAAAGTTATGAAAGTTATCAGTTATCAGTTTCCAGTAGGACTCAAAACTGATAACTGATAACTGTCAACAGTGCATAAAGCGGCTGTCAGAGGTAACGAGAGGGAATTCAAATATCCTCCAGCATTAGAAGAGCAAAGAACAGATGACGCTGCACGAAAATTCTATGTATACCAAACGATTCAGGTTGGCGGATAGTGCAGTAAGGTTGACGTAAGGAGGCAAAAATTGATGACAAACAGGCTGACGTGTTGGTTTCTCATGGCATTTGTGATTCTGTTATTCTGCACCAGCATCTGTTCCTCTGCTGAAAATCTGAGAGAAAGATTATCACTGAATGGTGAATGGCAGATGCTGATCACCAGGAATCTCTCCTATCCAACTGAATCGAACGACTGGAGATCGATTGACGTGCCATCTTCGAGGACAGGTAAAGCCCTGGGTGGAAGTGAGTTCGGCTGGTTTCGCCATGAGATCACCATACCGGAAAGCTGGCAGGAACGGCGGATTTTCCTCAGATTGGGGGGAGCGCGCTATCATCCGAGGGTGTATCTGGACGGAGAACTTCTCGATGAGCAACTGGAGGGCTGGACACCCTTTGAAGTTGAGCTTACCAGTAAAGTTGAGGCGGGAAAATCCAATAATCTTGTGGTTTGCGTTCAGGACTGGGGCGCAACTTTTGTGGAAAGCTATAAGCTGCCATCCGATGCAACAGGGAATCTCAGGAGCGTTCCAAGTAGTAAGATCATCGCTCCCATCGGGGGGCATTACTCCATGTATGGACTCTGGGATGACGTGGAGCTGCTGTCTCGACCAGAGCGGTATCTGGATGACGTCGCCATAGTCACATCTGTGAGAAATGGCACTCTATCCATTATGGGTAGTGGAGCCAGCGGCCTATTGGTGGATGGAAAGGTGCTTGACGAGGATAAAGCTGTGCTGACGCTGTCCGCAAATAAGATTGATAGCAATGGGCGCTGGCAATTGGGCGCGCTTTTCCCGGATGCCCGATACTGGTCGCCTGAGGATCCGCATCTCTATTATCTTGAGCTGACACTACTTGATAAACCGGACGGTGAAAAGCTGGATGTGTACCGGGAGCGGTTCGGATTTCGTGAGCTATGGGCTGAGGGACCGGATTTCTATTTCAACGGTGTGAAACGTCATCTTCTGGCATCTTCGGGATGGCCCGCAACTGGCAATCAAACAGATGAGGCAGTTAGAGAGTCATTGCAGAAAATGAGGGACGGAAATAATGTGGCGTTCCGGCTGCACACTCAGCCCTGGCAGAAGAAGTGGCTGAGGATAGCCGACGAAGTGGGTATGATGATCATCGAGGAAGGGGCGCTCTGGTGCGATGGCTCAGGGGGTTACGCATATTCTGATGAGCGATTCTGGGACAACATCCGTGAGCACCTGGCCGGGATGGTTCGCCGGGACCGAAACCACGCGTCCCTCGTGATGTGGAGCCTCGAAAACGAGCTGCTCCACTGCGGAGCCGGGAGATATTACCCTGACGCGGAGAAGAAACTGGCTGAACTGGGTGTTTTCGTCAAGCAGCTCGATCCGTCGCACCTTATCATCTACGAGTCGGATCTTGATCCAGGCGGAGTGGCGGATGTCATAGGATTACACTACCCACACGAAATGCCGCAGTACGCTGACTATCCTAATACGGCAGACTGGCTGGACAAAACGGTCAAAACAGGCACTGAAGGCGATCTTCTGGGAAGCTGGGGCAGAGATTTCCATTGGGACAGAAAAAAGCCGCTGTATATAGGCGAATACCTCTGGATTCCATACCAGGACTACTCGCCGGGAACGGTCTTCTTTGGGGATGAGGTATACACAGATAGACGGGGATTCAACCTGAAGGCAAAAGCTCTGGCCTGGATAGACCAAACACTGGCATATCGCAGAGCCGGCGTATCGGGTACGTGTCCCTGGACTTTTGCGGGAAGCGGCGGCAATTTCAGTACCAACAGCATCCTCTATCAGGCTCAAAAGGAAGCATACGAACCAATAGCGGCCTTTCTCAGAGAGCGGGATCAGCGCTTCTACTCCGGCGAGACCATAACCCGAACATACGACGTTTTCAACGACAGCATCCTGCCGCATAAGCTGGAACTTCGCTGGAGTCTGGGTGAAGATGGGAGCAGCGGGAAATACGATCTTCAGTTGCTGCCAGGGGGATATGAGGCTGTCAAAATTGCCATTCAACTGCCTGACGTTCATCAGCGTTGGAACTCATCTCTCAAGGCAGTCCTTCTGGCTGATGGTGAAATCGTCCATAAAACCTCGCGAGCGATCTCTGTATATCCCGGACAGGAGATTAGAATTCCCACCGAGATCAAGCTTTTGGTCTATGATCCAGACGGGAAATGGAGCAAAGAGATCTCTAATCTGGATCGTGTGAATTTGTCCTCGCTCTCTGAGTTGAGCGACTATGATCAGGTTGAGAGTATACTCATTATTGCCCCTTACGCCCTTCGGAAGAATGAAACATCGGATAAAGCCGTTGTGGGAGTCAGGAAGCCTGAACAGAGGGAACTGCGCCGGTTTCTGGAGCGGGGCGGTAGAGTGCTTGTCCTTGAGCAGAACTCTCTGGATGAACTCTCGCTGGGAGTCTCTTTGGTGGATCATCCCTCCACTATGACTTTTGCCACTGGCGGCGATCATCCAATACTGAGAGGATTAGCGGCTGAAGATCTCAAGTTCTGGCGGGGAGATCACTACGTATCACGACAGGAAATCGCCCGACCAGAGAACAGCGGAGCCAGGACTTTGCTGGTCTCAGGCGGCGATAGAAGTCTGGCTCAAGGGCCGCTGGTGGAGATGTCGTTTGGTCAAGGGAAGTTGATTCTGTGTCAGGCCTTATTAGGAGAGAAATTCTCCACAGAGCCGGTGGCGAAGATGCTTTTTTCCAATGCGATATCGTATCTGGCAGAACACAAACCTGCTTCGGGAACGCTTGTCCTGTCCGAGGATGATGACTTTGCCCGGAAGCTTTCTGATCTGGGTGTTTCCTATACCAGGCTGGGGGATCCTGGGGAAGCCAATCTGCTAATCCTTCATGCCGGGGGAGAACTTATAACATCCGCGTCTGGGGCTATCCAGAGCTTTCTCACAGAGCCGGGGAAAAGTAGAACCGTATACTGGCACGCGCCAGAGGCTGGGGCCTTTGACAAATTGAGCCACTACCTGGGGATGGACGGATTCACCATTGTTCCTGGCAATGGGCCACTGACCGTGACAGATATAGAAAACAGCTTCCTCACCGGCATCTGCCGTGAAGATTTGACATACGTTGGCAGGCTGGTGGGTGCGGAAAGGTGGTACCGTCAATACGAACCTGATCCTACCATTATCGACCACTGTCTTTCGCCTATCTCAACTTCCGGGAGTTCAGACAGACTTGAGATAGAGAAGATGGATCTTGAGGGAATATACGTCCACGTCACTGATTCAGGCGAAGAGGTGATGTTTGCCAGCAGCGGAGTGGCGACGCATCTGCTCAACGTTGAGAAAGCTGGCTATTACCGATTCATCGTTCTGGCCGGCGGCACTTCTGCTGAGGGCGTCTATCCCAGATTTGAGATCGGCGTCAATAGCAAAACTTCTGGCAGTATGACACTGAGCGAGGGAGGTATAAAGCCATACGCGCTGCTGGTGGAACTGCCTGAAGGGGAAGTAGAGCTAAAGCTGGCCTTTGTGAATGACACTCAGACGGCTAATGAGGATCGAAACCTGCTGGTGGATGCTATTTTAATGGATAAAGATCCTATCCCGGAATCAGAACTGCAAATCCTGACGCTGCCACTCGCCCTCGTTACCAGAGAAGCGGGTGACAAGCGCATAGTCATTGATTGCGTGCGATGGGATACCCACGATGTGGCGCGCGCTCAACGCTATGCCTCGGCGTTACTGGCTAACCTGGGAGCGTCTTTCGCTGCTCCAGCGGAAGAACCGTCCTGGATCCCGCTTTCTGCCGTGGAACCTGTTGGGACAATCCCCTATTTTCGCAAAGACGACCGGGAGATCAGTCTTGCAGCCGGGGGAACGGTGGAAGCGCAGTTCCAGTGTATGACGGAGGGGCTATATACAGTCGTCATCAATGGGCGTTCCACGCCTGCTCAGGGACAATTTGCCATAGCATCGGTCGCTGTGGATGGGCAAGAGGTGGGTGAAGCTGAGATCAAAACCGGATTTGGCAGGAAATTTCACATCGGGGAGATAAGATTGTCACAGGGCAAGCACAACGTGACTGTTGCGTTTACCAATGATCTAAACAGGGATGGGGAGGATCGAAACCTCTACATCAGAGGTATAGGATTTCGTCTGAAGGAAGGGAATTGACAGGACTGCATTAACTATTACGCAACACCAGTTCATCCTTACATTTGAATGTGAGGAAGGGCATAAGACTTGATGGAGGGAAATCATGTATTGCTGCAATCTGTGTATTGGTTCTCTGACTCTTGTATCCATATTAGCTCTTTCCACAGTTGCAGAAGCAGATTCTGTTGCCGACGCAACCTCCTGGTGGGATTCCAGATGGCGAATGCGCACTACAATTGCGAGACCTACGCCTTATCGGGATGATGCGCCGCGCGTTATTGAGGCTTCAGTGGATTTTCCATTGTTATTAGAGCGCGCTGGTGTTTCTGGAGAATTCGACCCCGCATCGCTGCGCGTTATCGAGAGGGATTCTGAAGGTATCGGGCGTGAAGCGCCATTCGCATACCGTAAGGAATTTGACGCGAAAAAGCGCTGTGAGCAGACATATCTCACGTGGCTTGCGCATCCGAAGGTAGGACAAAGAGGGATAGCAGATATATATTTTGATACCAAAGATCGGGCTATCAAAGCTCCCGACTATGCTGCGGACAATCTACCTCCAGAAAACCTGATTGGGAATCCGTATTTTGAGGACGAGGCTGATGGTTTGCCCGCCGGTTGGTCGGTGGCTCCATCTGAGATTGTAAGCCTTGAGAAATTCGCTCACTCCACCGGAAAACAATCGCTCAAGATTGTCGTGGATGCGGAAACACCGGCGGATGCTGACCGTATAGTCACTGTGTCGCAGAAAATTGACGTGAAGAAATTCGCCGGTCAGGGGATAGTGTTTGAGTGCGACCTGCTGGCAGAGCGTGCGGCTTATGGCGCGCCTGTGGCCATTGAGCTTCAGCAGTTCCGCGAGGACGGATCGCAAATTCCTGAATACGTGATTCAGTCCCGTTGGCTGAGTATTGAACTCGCTCAAGGGCAACTGGTGCAGTTCTGCGAACGCGGGCGGATTAATCCTGAGACTACAATGGTTAACGTGCGCGTTCGTGTGCGCTGCGACGCGCGGGACGCGGATACGCGAAAAAGGTTGACAGGTCAGGAATCTTTCTTCACCGTTTGGATGGATCGCTTTGTATTCCGGCCGGGAGAGAGATGGCCCTGGCCAGGATTAACGAATGCGGGGTTTGTGGAAGGAGCATTGGAAGACGCTCCGCTGAATCGAGGTTTTGAGTTTACAGGACAGCGCCGATTGGCCTTCAATGGCGCTTCGGAAGGGACGCTCACTTCGGGTAGATACAATCCTGACCCGAAATCCGTCCATTGGGGATTGGAGGCAGGTACGCTGGAATTCTGGTGCCGTCCATCCTGGGATTCTGATGACGGCGTTGAGCATGTCTTTTTCCACGGGATTGCCTACGGGCATCGGTCGCAATCCCGTTTACGAAAATTAAATGCTGACGGCAAAAACCAACTGGAATTCAGCATCGCGGATGCAGAAAGCACACAAAGAACTGTGCGCGGTTCTGCCACTTTGCAGGCTGGCGAGTGGTACCACGTAGCGGCTACCTGGAATTTTCCCAGAGGCCATGTGCAGCTCTTTGTAAATGGCAAAAAGATAGCTGAGCGAGGCCCGGATACGGAAGCCTGGCCCAGCAGCGTTGTTGCGGAAGGCGGCGACAAAAAGAGCAAGGGCATCGGCATTATGGAAAACGATACCCGAAGCATGCCCATGCAGGCTTTTATCGGTGGTGACAAAGGTTGGAGCGAGAGGTATGCTGCGGAAGCCGTCCTGGATGAATTCCGAATCTCGGACGTCGCCCGATACACAGAGGATTTTACTCCCTCGCGCCAGGAATTCCAGGTCGATGCGAATACCCGTGTGCTGTTTCACCTTGAAAATGAGCGTGACGGTGTTCATGACTCCGATGACGCATTCGTGCGAGGTCATCTAGGCTCTGAGTTGCCGGATCAAGAGCAGAATGTACCTCTGGAGATCCTCGAAGATGAAAAGATTGAGCGCCAGATGGTACTGGTCAAACCTCATGCCTCTGATGATTTATTCGAGGCGAATCGCGCATCGAATCGCATGACTGTCACGCGTTCGTTCCGCAAACTGGCTGATCCGCGTTTTGTGGAATACAGAGAGCGGCAGGCTGAATACACAGTCAGGCGGATGGAAGACAGCCTGACGATCAATGTAGAGGGCGATCTTGATCCTTTGATGCGCTCCGTGACGTTCAAATCAGCAGATGAGGATTCTGCGGAGACTACCCTGTTACCCCGTTGGCGTGCCAATGATAACGTCGTGCCTTTCAGCGTGGCGGATATTGCCGCGACGCTCGGCTCACAGGCGAAGAGCGACGCCGAAAAAGCTCACGAGGTGTTCAATTATACGCTTGAGACCACCAACTACTATGATGCGCATTTCTGCGAAACGCTACCTACACACCACCGTTCCCGCGTTTCATATACGCTGCTCAAAGCTCTGAACATATACGCATTCGACCAGTGCGGGCCTATGAATCACATGCTGCGCAAGCTATTTCTGGCAGCCGGTATCTCCTCCAGCAACGCCTCCGGCACTCATCACCAGTTTGAGCAGGCATTTTATGATGGTGGCTGGCGGCTTTTCGATCTCTCATCGCGTCTGTATTGGCTGGAGCGCGACAACGCAACAGCGCTCAGCCGCCGTGGAATGGAGGAAGACCTATATCTCAAGATGCGCCAGGGCGGAGACCCGAACGCATGGTTCCGGGGGCGAAGAACCCGGGCAACGTTTGGCTCCGCGGAGCGTCCTCACAACATGGATTTTCCTCTGAGTTCAGGGGAGAACATCAGCTTCTGTTGGCACAATGAAGGACGATGGTTTGAGCGTACCGGCGACCGGAACCCCATACCTCTGGCCAAAATACCGCCTTCTTTCGGGAACGGAGCAATCGTTTACGAACCGAATTCGGCGGGAGAGAACACAATACTGGATAATATGGAGCTTCTGAATGATGGTTTATCAGTGCTTCGCCCAAAAGATCCTGCCAAACCTGCCAGCTTAACTTACCGCGCTCAGTGTCCCTATATCTTCTCCGATGCCCAGGTCAGCGGCAGCTTCAGTGCCCAGAAACCGGATGCTGTCAAACTGTCTCTATCGTTCGATGAGGGGAAGAACTGGACGGAAGTGTGGAGCAATAAAAGTAATAGCGGCAAAATTGAGGCGGATCTGCTTGAGCACGTCACAGCGCGCTATGGCTACTGGCTGAAACTGACCTTTGCTCCAGAGCATAACTCAGAAGTGACTGACCTGAAAGTGCGCACCACCTTCGTGGCATCCCCGCTGGCATTGCCGGGTAAGCTATCGTTGGGAGAAAATCGCATTAGCTTTGTGGGTGGCCCGGTATCCGCTCCTGTAAAGACCACCTGCCGGTGGCTGGAACGTCATAAGAGCGACCTGGGAGTCTCGCTGAACTCCATCAGCTATTACATGGACGGTGATCAAGCCCACAGAAATGTCTTCGTCGCTTCACCTGATGGTGAGTGTTCAGTTTCGGTAGCACTTCAGGGAGAGCCTTTCCGAGGAGAGATTTCACTTGAGGGCTTACCCGATGGCTGGGCAAGTGTGCCAGGCAAGCAGTCCGCGGAAACGGCGGAATTTGCCCTCAAACCTGAAAATGCTGTGCAGGGCGAGATACGTGGGTTCAGGATTGTGATGCAGGAAGATGAGCATGAGCGTCGAATTCCCGCTCAAGTGTTGGTGGCTGAATCCCCGCTGGTCTCTGAAGCAGAAAACGCAGATGAGGTCATGGGAGGGGCAATGGCGGCTATTCTTCCGGAAGCTAGTGGCGGGAAAATCATGTCATTCGACGGTGATGGCAATCTACAGTTTAATCTGGCAAACCAGCGAGATGGCAAATACGCTTTGTGGCTGCGGGCACGGTGGGAACCGGGCAGCAGCACAAATATGACGCTCCAAATTGATGAATCTGAAGTGCGGAAGCTCCACGCCCAGGCGATGATTGGCTTCACAGATTGGACAGACCCCAGGAGCGCAAATACTAAGATGTTCGCCCATTTTGGTGAGCAGTATGGTCACTGGTCGTGGTATCGCATTCCGGATGTGGCGCTTGAGGCAGGAAGCAATCGTCTGACGTTGGGTGCAAGAAACGGCGCTCGATTTGATGCACTCGTCTTATTGCCGCAGAATCCTGTGATGGATCGGGCTGCAATGAATCTGTTCCAGAACTGGAACTATGCTCCCTGGGACAACCCACTGTGATGCCATTTTTGCTGTTCCTTTCCTGATAATTACTGCGACATGTGGCAGAATACACCATTATTACTGGCTATATAGCGAAGATGGTTAACACGTTCAGGATGGGGAATTCCTATGTACTCAAAAAAATATCACGGATAGGTTGGCCAACGCCTCAGAGGGATTCCGCGGGTTAGTCAAAATGATGCATTCGTAACCCATTATTCCGAAGGAGTGCCGGCGGTTGAGGAATCCCCGTAACCTGAAGCGATCTTCCGCTCACTGACTAATCTGGAACAAGCCACATGCCCTAAGTTTTGCTTGACACAAAGGTCGCTTTTGACTTATAATTCTCATAATTCTGGCAAGCCTATATGGTTATACTCGCATCACGCTAATTCGCATAATTTTGGTATGAGTCGAGCCTGGCGTTGATCCTGGATTTTATCCAACAGTAGAGGTAAATAAGTGGGACAAGGTAGCAATCTGATACAGCAGCGGAGATCAAAAGCTGAAGAACTCCGGAAGCTAGGAATCGATCCATATCCATACAAATATACAGTGGAGAATTACTCGGCGGAGATCAAGAAGGAACATGATAAAAGACAGGACTTCGCCGCGGATCAGTTTCCTGTGAAAATAGCCGGCCGTATTATGTCCATGAGAGGGCATGGTAAGGTAGGATTTGCGCATATCCGGGACTCAACAGGGGAAATACAGATATACATACGAAGAGATAATATCGGAGAACAGGTCTACGACGAACTCTATAAGAGGCTGGATATTGGCGATATTATCGGCGTGGAAGGATGGATATTCAGGACCAGGACTGAAGAGCTAACTGTCCATGTGGAGGAACTCGTCCTGCTGACTAAATCTCTGCGCTCTTTGCCAGAAAAATGGCATGGACTAAAGGATAAAGAAACACGCTATCGTCAGCGATACGTCGACCTCATCGCCAATCCGGACGTTAAGGAAGTATTTCTGGCCAGGACAAAGATCGTTAAAACTATAAGAAATTTTCTGGACACACGGGGATTTGTAGAGATAGAGACGCCGGTTCTTCAGCCTATTTACGGCGGCGCAACTGCGCGTCCTTTTAAGACGTATTATAACGATTTGGAGCGGGACGTTTATCTGAGAATAGCCGATGAACTCTACCTAAAGCGGGCGGTCGTGGGTGGTATTGACAGAGTATACGAAATCTCGAAAGACTTCCGAAACGAAAGTATAGACAAAAATCATAACCCGGAATTCACAATGCTGGAGCTATATCAGGCTTACAGCGATTACGAAGATATAATGCGCCTGACCGAGGAGATGGTCGCTCATACGGCCCAAAAATTGCATGGAACTACTGTGATTACCTATCAGGGAGAAGAAATAGATTTTGCTCCGCCCTGGCAGAGAATACCCATGCTGGATGCTATCAGAGATGCTCTGGGAGTCGATATCAAAGATTTGAGCAGAGAGGAACTGACGAAGCTTGCGCTCGAACACCATTTGGAAACGCAGAATGAGATGCCGCGCGGGAAGATCATAAACCTTTTCTTCGAGGAATTCGTTGAGAAACATATAATCCAGCCCACTTTTATAACCGATTACCCGGTGGAGATTTCACCTTTTGCGAAGAAAAAACGTGGCGATGACAAACTTACAGAACGGTTTGAGATATTCATCTGCCGATTGGAGATAGGAAACGCTTTCAGCGAGTTGAACGATCCCGTAGATCAAAGAGAACGGTTTATGGATCAGGCTAAGCAGCGGGAGGCCGGTGACGAAGAGGCGCACATGATGGATGAGGATTTCATCAGGGCGCTTGAATACGGTATGCCGCCTACAGGTGGGATGGGAATGGGTATTGGTAGATTAACGATGCTGCTAACTGATATGCCTTCGCTGAGAGATGTGATCCTTTTTCCACACATGCGACCGGAAGATGGTCAATAGCTTATAGGATTTAGACCCATAGACCTATAGACCCATAGACCTACTTGGTGATACATGCGATATGAGTTGTTCATCGGGCTACGCTACTTAAAGTCCAGAAGCGGGCTGATTTTTTCTGTAGGAGGTGTAGCCGTAGGAATAGCAACGGTCGTAGTGGCTCTGTCAGTGATGAACGGCTGGGAGAGCATAATCAGAGACAGAATGCTACAGTCAGAGGGACACATCACTATCTTTGGTGAAGGGAGTCAACCGTTCAGCAATTATTGGACGATAATGCGAAAAGTTAAGGAAGTAGATGGGGTGATCGCTGCTGCGCCGGTTCTTGTGGTGAAGGCAGCTATTATGAATGAGGACGGTAGTAAGCAAACAGGAATAATGATAAAAGCTATAAACCCGGTTCTGGAATCCAGAGTGACAAGCATTGCTGACTGTATATCTGGCCGTCTTTCTTTTGAACCTCCGCTTATTCAGCAGGTACAGGAGACTACGGAAGATACAATTTTTGGCGGGATTATTCTTGGCGTGGGTGTTGCCAGAAGCCTACAGGTCTCAATAGGCGATTTGGTCCGCCTCATGTCCAGATTTGTAGAAACACCTATGGGTCTACAGCCCGTGATCAGAACTTTTGTTGTAGTGGATATATACAATTCGGGAATGTATAGCTATGACAATATGCTTGCCTTTACATCTCTGGAGGCAGGTCAAGAGCTTTTCCTTGCAGGGAGCAGCCTGGACAGGGACGTGGTTGACAGAATCGAAGTCAAAATCGAAGATATTCGCAAAGCGGAAGAGGTGCGAAGCGATATTCAGATGGAATTGGGCATCTTCTTTCCCACTATGACCTGGATGGAAGCACATGCGGATCTGTTCTCCGCCATAAAAATGGAGAAGCTGGTTACATTTATCATTGAGGCTTTGATAGTATTCGTGGCAACTTTCAATATTGCCAGCACATTGATAATGATGGTTATGTCAAAGACGAAGGAAGTTGGCATACTCAAATCTATGGGCGCGACTAAAAGGAGTATATGGTTTATATTTACTATTGAAGGAACGCTGATCGGTGTTGTTGGCGCTATTATGGGAACGCTGCTAGGAGTTTTTCTCTGCTGGTCGCTCCAGACTTGGCTGCCCATTCCTATACCCAACACCGTATATCAGATCAACAAGTTGCCGGCGGAGATAAGCTGGTCTTTCGTAGCTTTCGTCAACGTGGCGTCGTTGATACTCTGTTGGCTTGCAACACTGTATCCTGCATGGCGGGCATCCAGGCTAAAACCTGTAGAGGCACTGCGGTATGAATGAACTCTTACAAACCGTGGATCTGCATAAATCATACTTCAGCGGCCCTGTGGAATTGCCCGTTCTGAAAGGTATAGATATTACGATCGAGGCGGGTGAGATCATCTCAATTATCGGGGCTTCTGGCGTTGGTAAAAGCACGCTTCTCCATTTGCTTGGCGCGCTGGATCGACCTACATTTGGAACGGTGTTGTATGAGGATCAGGACATTTTTGGGCTTGCAGACAGAAAACTTGCTCGATTCCGAAATGCTGAGTTGGGCTTTGTTTTCCAATTTCATCATCTAATGCCAGAGTTTTCTGCCATCGAGAATGTCATGATGCCTGCTCTGATCGCAGGAAAGAATAAAGTGCGAGCGCGTGAAATGGCAGCGGAATTTCTCAGGAAAGTAGGGCTGGCTGGAAGAGAAAAACACAGACCGGGTGAGTTGTCCGGCGGCGAACAGCAGCGAGTGGCTGTAGCCAGAGCGCTGGTAAACAAGCCTAAAGTCGTATTGGCCGATGAACCCACAGGTAACCTTGATGAAAAGACAAGTGAAGAGGTACATGATCTGCTGTGGGAGCTAAATAAGCAAACCAATCAAACGTTTATAATTGTAACGCACAATCAAAACCTGGCCCAAAGAGCTGATAGAGTTATCAGATTGGCTGACGGGCAGGCGAAAGAAGTGACAGGAAGATTTAGAGATGCAGAAATTCCGGGGTAAAAAACACTTGCCGGATAGCTCCGATGTCTCTTTACTGCATCGCTTTTAGGGGGGATTCAATGGGGTTGATAATCTATCTGGATGGTGATTTCGTACCGGAGCCGGAAGCAAAAATCTCGGTATTCGATCATGGATTACTCTACGGCGATGGTGTCTTTGAGGGAATCAGAGCCTATAATAGTCGTGTCTTCAAACTGGACGAGCATCTGCAAAGACTCTATGACTCAGCAAAAGCAATCAGCTTGACGGTACCTCTGAAAATCGAGGAGATGGAAGAAGCAATATTAGAGACACTAAGACGGAATAATTTGCGAGATGGGTACATCAGACTTGTCGTCACCAGAGGGAAGGGTGATCTGGGAGTGGACCCCGGCAAGTGCCCGGTGGCCTCTATTTTCATTATCGCAAGTAGTATAACTTTATATGATGAGAAGTATTACAGTGAAGGCCTGTCGGTTGTCACTGCATCAACCAGGAGGAATATACCGACAGCACTGAATCCGCGCATAAAATCGCTCAATTATCTCAATAATATTCTGGCCAAGATCGAGGCAAAAAATGCGGATGCCATTGAAGCGATAATGCTTAGCAATGATGGTTACGTCGTTGAATGTACCGGAGATAATATATTCATCATCAAAGATGAGTGCATAGTTACTCCGCCAACTTACATCGGTGCTCTGGAAGGAATAACGCGGAATACTGCTATGGATCTGGCTCGGGAGATGGGATTGACAGTTAAGGAGGAAATATTCAATCGGTATGAAATTTACATTGCAGACGAGTGTTTCCTGACCGGTACGGCGGCGGAGATTATACCTGTGGTCAAGGTGGATGGACGGCTTATTGGCGATGGAAAACCGGGGAAGATAACTCAGGAACTGAACAAGAGATTTAAAGAGCTAACTCAGACAACTGGCACGCTAATTTATACTGACTAAATTGGACTGAATTGGCTGGTGACTAAATAACTATGTTATGCGAAAAATGCCATGAAAATCAAGCGACTTTCATAATCAGTGTGTCTGTAAATTCTGCAAACAAGGACATCCGCGTATGCGAAGAATGCGCAACCTGTGATATGGAGCACGGATCTACAAACACATCTAGCGGCTCCCGGACGGTAGATCGAGAGTGCCCCAAATGTCACTCCAGATACTCGCGTTTAGCGTCACTGGGTTGCTCTGAGTGCTATACTGAATTCCGAGAGAAATTGGTAACTGATCTTCGTCGGATACATGGGAGCACAGTTCACATAGGCAAAAAACCGACTCAAAAAGTAGAAAGCGGCTCGGGAATGCACGAACACAGGAATGCAAAGCGTCAGTACGGCGGAATGGCGTCTTCCCTTGCCTCGACAGACCTGAACAGCAGACTCATGGCAAAAGCAAAATGGATGCAGGGCGATGGACCGGATTGTGATGTGGTTATCAGCACTCGCATCCGGCTGGCGCGGAATATTTCAGGGCATAAATTCTGTAGTTCGGCGAAAGAATCCGAACTAAAGCAAGTAGCTGCAACTGTGGAGGATGCGTTGTTAAGCATACGCGAATACACGAGTTCGCCCCTCCGCAATGTATCCATTGCCAGACTGGAGCGTCTGGATGCCATCGATCGGGAGTTTCTGATAGAGCGGCATCTTATCAGCAGGGATCTGGCTGAGAAAAATGGGACGGGGAAAGTGATCGTAGATGAAGAAGAGGTTGTAAGCATAATGATAAATGAGGAAGATCACATCCGTCTCCAGGTTATAGACTCCGGCTTGAGATTAAGACAATCATGGGAAATGGTCAATTCTATAGATGATGAGTTGGGGCAAGAGATCGACTATGCTTTTTCACCCGATTGGGGCTATCTTACGGCTTGTCCCACAAATGTTGGGACAGGTCTTCGTGTTTCAGTTATGCTCCATATTCCCGCACTGGGCGCGACCAAAGAGGGAAAACGGATACTTTCATCCATTTCTGATATGGGATATGCAATCAGAGGAATATATGGAGAGGGATCTCAGGCTACAGGGGCGTTCTACCAAATATCGAATGAAGCAACTCTTGGCCAGCCAGAAGAGGAAATTGTGGATCGTATTCGGTGGGTTGCCCGGCAGTTAGTAGATCGTGAACGCGAGGAACGTCGGCTTTTGATGGAAACAAATGGAATAAGTGCGGAAGATAAGATTTTCAGGTCTTATGGCACTCTGATGAGCGCCAGATTGATCTCTTCTATGGAAGCCCTGAACCTGCTGTCATGGGTCAGCTTGGGGAGCAGTATGGGAGTATTACCAGAGCCAAATGGAACTGATATTACCAGACTTCTGGTCCTTATACGCCCTGCGCACTTACAGAAATGCAAGGGCAGAAAGCTTGACAGCATGGATCGGGACATCAGTAGAGCGACAGCAATAAGAGAAGTATTAGCAATGAGTAATCAGTAGCAAATAATAGTCAGCAATTAGCGACATTGGCAGGCAATAATCGCTAATTGATAAAGAAGTGTGGAGAGGGCGCGCGAAACGGCAGCGAGGAAGCAAAAGCTGCAAAAGAGGCGAGGTAAGGAAATGTATCCGGGAAAATACACACAAAGAGCAAAGTTTATACTCAATTATGCAAAGGATGAAGCTAAGCGGCTCAAACATGATCGTGTGGATACCGAGCATCTGTTTCTGGGATTGGTGCATGAGGGGCAAGGGGTAGCAGCAAAAGCCCTGCAGAACCTGGGCATTCCTCTCGAAAAAATTGAGATGGAAGTGAGGAGGCTGATGCGGAAGGCACATGCACTATCCGATGGCTCCAGTCGATCGCCAAACTTTTCACCCGCAGCACAAAGGGTGATGCAATATGCAGCGGATGAAGCTCAGAGGTCAGAATACGATCGTGTTATTGGTACGGAGCATATACTCCTGGGGATGGTGCAAGAAAAGAACGGCATAGCAGCAAGAGCGTTGGCGAACATGGAAGTGACGCTGGATAAGGTGCGGAGAGTGCTTGAGCACATATCCACACCACAAGGGACGAGGAAGCCACAACGCGCCATAGATCAATACAGTCGGGATCTGACGAAGCTTGCGGCAGAGAATATGCTGGACCCTATCATCGGGCGCGATGACGAACTGGAGCGAGTCATGCAGATACTGATCAGACGGAAAAAGAATAATCCCGTCCTGATCGGTGAACCAGGTGTGGGTAAAACGGCAATAGCTGAGGGACTGGCGCAGAGGATCATCTCGAGGGATGTGCCAGAGCCATTGCTGGGGAAGCGATTGGTTACGCTGGATCTGGCAGGACTGGTAGCAGGCACAAAATATAGAGGGCAGTTTGAAGAGCGATTGAAGAATATCATGAATGAGATAAGGCAATCGCAAAACATAGTGTTGTTCATTGACGAAATACATACTCTTGTTGGAACGGGAGCAGCGGAAGGGGCTATTGACGCGGCAAATATGCTGAAGCCAGCGTTGTCAAGAGGAGAAATCCAATGTATCGGCGCAACGACGCTGGATGAGTATCGGAAGTATATTGAGAAGGATGGAGCGCTGGAACGGCGATTCCAAATAGTTAATGTGTTACAGCCATCGGTAGAGGAGACCATTGAGATACTCAAAGGGCTGAAGACGAGGTACGAAGAGCATCATAATGTGATCTATGTACCGGAAGCACTTATAGAGGCGGCAAAACTTTCAGCACGATATATTTCAGATCGCTATTTGCCAGACAAAGCCATAGACGTTATTGATGAAGCAGGATCATGGGTCAGGATGCAGACAGCAAAGGCTCCAAAGCTGCATAATGAAAGCCCCGGCATTGCACAGCGGGAATTCCAAACGGAAATCTCGAAACGAACGCTGGATGAGCGAACACTGGATGAGCGAACGCCGGAACAGCGAGAATTCCGACGCGAAAACTCTGACAGCGAAAGCTCAATACGCAGATACCGTCCGCTTACCAGAGATGATGTATTGAGTGCTCGCGGTATACATGCTCCGCCCGTACGAGAGCGGCCTCCTGCCATTGAAGTTAGTGAGGACGATATAGCCGAGGTTGTCGCAAAATGGACTGGCATTCCCATATCCAAATTGGAGGAAACGGAATCAGCAAAGCTGTTGCGGATGGAGGATGCTCTTCAGGAGTATGTGGTCGGTCAGGATGACGCTATAGTGTCACTGGGAAGGGCGGTCAGACGTTCCAGAGCAGGCTTGAAAGAGCCTACCAGGCCGATAGGCTCCTTTATATTCATAGGCCCGACTGGTGTGGGTAAAAGTTATCTTGCAGATGTGCTGGCGAGATTTCTGTTCGGAGATGAAGACGCTATAATACGTATTGATATGTCGGAATTCATGGAAAAATTTTCTGTATCGAGATTGATTGGCGCGCCGCCGGGATACGTTGGATATCAGGAAGGTGGCGAACTGACCGAAAAAGTGCGGCGTCGGCCATATTCCGTTATCCTGCTGGACGAGATAGAGAAGGCGCATCCTGATGTCTTCAATATTCTGCTTCAGGTTCTTGATAACGGACGTCTTACAGACAATCTGGGCCATACTGTGGACTTCCGGAATACAATACTGATAATGACCTCTAATGCTGGCAGCAGGGACATTGCAAAAGGCTCATCTCTCGGGTTTGGTAATGCCGCCGGAGATAGTTCTTATGAAGTTATGCGTAGTAAGGTAATGTCAGAATTAAAACGAGTTTTCAACCCGGAATTCCTGAATAGAGTTGATGAAGTTATTGTTTTCAACTCGTTAAGTCAGGAACATATCGCAAAAATAGCCGAGCTAATGTTGGACGACGTTAGGGAACGGCTGAGGGACAGCGACGTGGATCTGGTCATTCTTCCGGATGCTGTGGATTTCATCGTCGAAAGAGGGTATGACCCGCATTTTGGCGCCAGGCATCTAAGACGGGAAATTCAGAGATACGTGGAGGACCCTGTTGCTGAAAAAATGCTTGATGGGAGCGCAAGAGGCAATACAATTTATGTATCGTTCGATGGTGATAAACTCGTCTTTGACACCGCGGAGCCTGCCGCATACGTCGTGACTGAAAACTAGGCTGAATTGGCTGGATTCGATCAGTACAATTTGGCTCAATTTAGCTGAATATTATCTAATTTTTAATTTCGTGGTTTAATCGCTGAATTCAGAGTTGTTCCTTTGTAGTGGCGATCCTTGTGATCGCCCTTCTGAACTGGCGAATACAAGATCACGGGCGAATACAGGATTATGGGCGAATACAGGATTCGCCCCTACGTTGAAAGCAACACTTATTTGGCGATCAGAGCATTTAGTTAAACTCTATCTAATTCCAATCATCATACCGGGGGTGCAAAAGCAATGTGTAGCAAGAGACTCAAGTTATTTTCGATTCTTGATTCTCGATTCTCGACTCGGAAGATAAGAGACACAGAATACAAGACTGGCATTCTAAAATCCGCTTTCGTTTTCCTTATACTGATATTTTTGGCTTTTGCTATCTCTGCTACAGCGGAAGATCCTGCAGAAGAAGTCAGCACAGCCAGCGAAGATTCCAACCCTTTTCTCATAAAATCAATAGAAATCCAGGGCAGTGAAACCATGCCTGCTGAGACCATTCTGGGGATAATTCAGACCAGGGTTGGTGAAGAGGTATCGTTGAAGCAGATAAGGGAAGATGTAAAAGTGTTGTTCAAGTTCGGGCAATTTTCCGATATACAGGTCAATTCCTCAGGAACTGAAGATGGTATACATCTTACCTTTGTTCTGAAGGAATGGCCAAAAATCAAAGAGATCGACCTGAGTGGTAATGAGAAACTCAGCGATGGTAAGATCAATGATGTTCTGACCATAGAACCCGGGCATAGTCTGAGCGGCAAGCTGATTCATGAAAATAAGGATAAGATCACATCCCTGTATCAGAGGAAGGGATATTATCTGGCACAGGTGGAACCAGAAACTATACCCAATTCTGAGGGAACTGTTAATCTATCATTTAACATTAATGAAGGGCACAAGATCGAAGTCGAAGAAATAGATATAATTGGCAATAGAATAATCTCTGACCGGGAAATCAAGAAGAAGATGAAAATCAAAAAGGGCAAGAGATTTGATGACAGCTACTTCGAAGTAGATCTGATAGTAATAGAGCGCTATTATAGGGAGAATGGCTTCATCAATGCAAAGATCGTCGATTCAAGTAAGGAGTTCAACGAAGAAAAAACAGGACTCACCGTTCGCATAGAGTTGGTGGAGGGGCAGCAGTTTCGGATAGGTGCAGTACAGGCCGCCATTATATCTGACGGCGAATCACTCTTTGAAGAAAAGGAAATACTCAAGGAGTTTGCGCTGAAGGAAGGGGATATTTTCAGCGAAGCGAGACTCAACGGCGGTATAGCGAGGGTAAGCAACATGTATTTCGACAAAGGTCGTGTTGCAGTCAACATAGAGCCAGATGAAGACTACGATGTAACCAATGAGACGGTGGCTCTGAAACTGACAATTTCCGAAGGTAGCCCGGCATATATAGATAGTGTTCAGATTAACTGGATATCCGAGACAGACGATGAACCACACAAAAGCAAAGATTACATTATCAGAAGAGAGTTGGATCGGTTCAATATCAAAAGTGGTGAGCTATTTTCGCATCGCAATATAAGGGATGCGCAGAACAAAATACGCAGGCAGTTTTCCTTTATAAGAAGCTGTAATCCGGTAGCTCGTCCACAACAATCTACTATGCCAGGTTCCGAAGACAGTAGTCAGCGGGTAGTGGTGAATTTTGACATCGAAGAGTCACCCCAATCAGGGATGTTTAGCATAGCTGGCGGATATGGTTCGGAAGGCGGAATATTTGGCGCGCTGGATATCTGGGACGATAACATCCTGGGCAAGGCGTGGCGGCTACACCTGAGAGGGGAAATAGGAACGAAAGAGCGCCGCACCGGGCAAATATTCTTCAATACCCCGTGGATATTTAACACCCCTACTTCTCTTGGCTTCAGTCTGTATAGCAAAAAGAGAAGTTCACAGGGATACTATTCTTACGACGAAGACGACGATGATACGTTATACAAAGATGAAAGTGTTGGCGGCTCCATTACGCTTGGGCGTCCGCTGACGCGGGAAATCGACCTGTCAATAGGTTTAAGAAACGAAAATGTCTCCTATAAGGAACGTATAACTGAAGACAATGATTGGGAGGAAACTTACGCAGGAAAGACACGCAGCATTAAGCTGATCTTAGATCGTGATACGCGACAGTTCTTCACCAGCATGTTCGATCCCAGCGGAGGTTCTTCTAACACTCTTTCTGCTGAATTCTCAGGTCTGGGTGGGGATACGTTTCAGAAATACAGCACTGATTCAAGTCTGTTTATTCCTACATGGTGGAAGCTGGTGCTGGTGTTTCACCTGCGCACTGGATATTTCACAGGCGAGTACCCTACAGTTAAGCAACTACGGTATGAAAGATTTTACCTGGGTGGCATAGACTCTATTCGTGGTTATGGACGCTATTCCATCGTACCGGACGACGATGAATACAAAGAACTCGGTGGGAATCAGATGGCGTTCCTCAACGTAGAGTATCGCTTTCCCATAACTGATATGTTGAGAGGTCTGATCTTTTTTGACGCTGGTGAGACGTGGGCTGATAATGAATGGCCATGGGATAGATTCAAGCCCAAGAAATCTATTGGTATAGGTCTGCGCATTGACCTGCTGGGAGCACTAGCTCGCCTCGAGTATGGATATCCTCTGGATGACGGAAGAGAGAATAACTGGCATTTTGACATAGGCCCATCGTTCTGATAGGTCTTTAATGAAGTTTGATAGAATAAACGGGTAACATTTTTGTCATTCTGAGCAAAGCGAAGAATCTCTCCTGCCAGCGTTACTTCATATGGGAGATTCTTCGCTTTGCTCAGAATGACAGCGGTTGAGGTGCTTTCTTTAACACGAACCTTTATTACCCAATTAGATTTTCAATATCCATTAAATACCTGTAGATTGCTGCTCCTGAAAGGACTTGACAAAATGAGAATAAACTTCTATGCTATGGTTCTGGTTTTTCTGGTTTTCTTCACAAGTATTCCTGCTTTTGCTCAAACATCCCTGAAGATTGCCGTTGTTGATACAGACAAAGCCTTCAAGGAATCGATATGGGGGAGAAAGGCAATAGAGGCGTTGGAGACTGAAGTATCGGAATGGCAGGCAAAAGGCGAAAAACTGGATAATGAGATATCCGCTCTTGAGGAGAAGTTAGCTAAACAAAGCGCTTTCCTTGATGATAAAGAGGCAGAGCAAAAACTACAGGATGAGATACAGGGCAAGAGAATGGAAGGTCAGGCTCTTGTGCAACAGGGCAACGCGAACCTTGAAAGGAGAAGACAGGAACTTCTGGAGCCAATACTGGACGAGACAAGGGACCTCATAAAAAAGTTGGCTATAGAAGAATCTTACGACATTATCCTGGAAAAACAGCTTATTGTGTTATACCTGAATCCTGAACTTGACATTACCAGTCGAGTTGTAGTGATGCTTGATAAAGTCTACAAAGATAGAGCATCCAGTCGGGCAGGAGAGCCTGAAAAAGAGTCTGAAGGGCCTGTCATTAAACAAAGCGAAGGAAAGGATACCGAAGAGAATTGATTCAGCCTGGCTCAATATGCACCTCATTTTGGTGTCCTATGCCATTATACGGGGACGAAGGTAAATGGTCAAGAAGCTAAAAGAGATTAGCGAACTGATTGATGGGGAGTTGCGAGGCGATGGCAACATAGAAATTCATGGTGTTGCTGGAATTAAGGAAGCTCGTGAAGGAGAGATCACCTTTGTCGCAAATCCGAGATATGTATCCCAGATAAACAGGACACAGGCTTCAGCCATAATCAGTTGGAAGAGCATTCAATACGATGGGAAACCTATGATCCAGGTTGAGAATCCATACTGGGCCTGGGCCAAGGTTGTGGAGGCATTTGCCAAGAAAAGGAAAAAGAGAGGAAAGGGGGTGCACCCTACTGCCATCATTGGTGAGAATGTGAAGATCGGGGAAGGGGCATGGATACAGGCCTACACGCTCATCGGCGACAATGTTCAAATAGGGGATGAGGTTGTTGTCTCTCCCTTTGTGTATATCGGCGACGATGCGCAGATCGGCGCGCAAACTTTCATCTATCCCAACGTTACAATACGGGAAGATGTAAAGATTGGTGAAAGAGTTATAATCCACAGTGGCACTGTTGTGGGGAGTGACGGATTTGGATTTGCTCAAGTAAGCGATAGATTCCATAAGGTTCCCCAGATCGGTATTGTCATTATTGAAGATGATGTGGAGATTGGGGCTAATGTAACTATTGATCGTGGGTTGCGCGAGACAATTGTGGGTCGCGGTACTAAAATTGACAATCTAGTCCAGATAGCCCATAATGTTGTGATCGGTGAGGATTGCGTGATCATTGCTCAGGTGGGGATCGCCGGCAGTACGGAAATCGAGGACCGGGTCACTCTGGCGGGGCAGGTTGGTGTGGTTGGTCATATCACCATTGGCGCAGACGCTCAGATCGCTGCAAGAGCAGGCATTAGTAAGGATATACCACCCGGCCCATGTGTCTGGTCTGGAAGTCCTGCCATGACTCATACGAAAGAACTGCGATTGCAGGCAAGTATGCGCAAACTTCCAGATTTGTTTAGCCAGGTACGCAAAATGCAGAAGAAAATTGAAACACTGGAAAGAGAGCTGGAGAAACACAAAGACACTGGTAAGTCGCCTGTGAAGGACTGAAACACTATGGATTGTGGCCTTCCTGTTCTGGTGTATCACAAGGTTGACTATCGCAGAGAACTGGGGTTTAATTCAATTTCTCCCAGAAGATTCGAAAGACAGATCAAATTCCTGAACCAAGAGGGATACGCAAGTATATCACCACAGTCCTTGATAGCCCCACCTATAGAGATAGCGGATCTGTCGCCGCCACGATCACATCGCTTTAGTTCGGGAACACGCAACGGTGCAGCTTTACAGAATACTGTTAATGCTACTACAGCAAGCAAATCTGTGCTGGTAACTTTTGATGATGGATACGAAGGGATTCATTCCCATGCCTATCCAATCCTGAAAAAGTACGCATCCACTGCAATCATATTTGTTACAACGGGCTATATTGGTAAACGTAATGGTTGGGATGCAAGCCCGGGACCCAGATTCAGGCATCTGGATTGGGCACATATTAGGGAGATGGCCAACCATGGGATTTGGTTTGGCGCGCATGGTGTCGGCCATACTTTCCTCACAAGGCAGAGCGACAGGGCAGCTCGTTATGAGATCGAGGCTTCAAAGAAGAAACTGGAAGATGGGCTGGGATGCCCGATCCATTTCTTTAGTTATCCCTATGGCGATTACGACGATCGAATAATCAATTTTGTGCGCGAAGCGGGATATAAAGCGGCTTTCTCATTGCGACCAGAACTTCTGAGGGCCGAACATACTGAGACCAGCTCATTAGTGTATGCTTTACCCCGGATCGCCATATATCTTATAGACAATATGTGGTTCTTCAAAGCTAAAATTGGTTGTGTTCGCGGTAATTTGCTCCCCTTCATGCAAAGAATGGAAAACCGGTTGATCAACAGATGCGCTTATGCAAGTGTGCTGGCAGAGAGGTTGAGGTCATAGGACTACCGGATCTCTTGTTAGGTAATGTAGCAATCAAAGCTGGAACTTATGGAAAATAGAGAGAAAAGTAGCAGCATAGCCGATCATGACCATACAGAAGCCATGCCTTTCTTCTCTGCTCTCATTGATCGTCTATTGCGCTCGCTGGACTACATAGCCATACTGAGGCCTCTCCTGCTTATACCTGTTTGGACTATGCTGTTTCTGGGTTACTACAAGGGACTTGGCGGGGAGGCCGCGAACCATATCTCCTTACCAATCATAGGGAAAATACCCTTTGTTCTGCGCCCTGATAATGAGATACTACTCACTCTCCTTTTATACTCACTACTTATGGGTGCGGTATACATATTAAACCAGATGAGCGACAGTCATACAGATGAGATAAACGGCAAGTTATATCTGGTTGCTCAAGGGTATATTAAAAAGAGCAGGCTGAAGATCCAGATCGGAATTCTGTTATCGTTTTCCGTTATTATAGCTTTTCTTCAATTCCCACGGATGTATTTGTATTTGATCCTGCTATCAATCGTTCTTGGGGTTCTATATTCTGTTCCTCCCGTCAGATTTAAGGGCAGGCCTATTCTGGATCTGCTTGCTAATGCTTCTGGATTTGGCGTTGTGGCATTCGCTGTAGGATGGACGTCCAGGTTCGCTCTTTCAAAGGAAATGATGCTTGGCTGCCTACCTTATGTCGTCTGCATTTCTGCCGCGTTTATTAACACTACTATACCAGATATAAAGGGCGATGTCCAGAATGGCGATATTACTATTGGAGCCTTTCTGGGAATCCGCAAATCTTGTATATTGAGCACTCTCCTCGTGGTTGTGGCTATATCAATAAGCCTGCTGGTAAGGGATCCTATCTGCCTGGTGGCATCCCTGTTATCACTGCCGTTTTTCATCCGCATGACAATTTTAAATTGGGATGAGCGGTCGCCAAAAATCTCAGCTATTACCTTAGCCACGAAGATTAGTTTGCTTATATTGTCGTTTTTGGTCGCTGTGCTAATCCCTTTTTACTTTATCTTGCTGGTATCTACGGTTTTGCTGGTAAGAATGTATTATCAAATGCGGTTTGGGATTAGCTATCCTTGATGCTACGGATTGTGAATTATATAGATTTCTCATTTAGCCAAACGGGAAATAGTTTTCAGTTATCGGTTTTCAGTTTTCAGCAAGTCTGAGGAAAGATTTCTGCATCTTGTTCGGGAGGGCGAAGCTCCCGTTGAGCCGTTGACAGCAAACGGTTCAACGGATGGTTTCTGCTGACAACTGACAACCGAAAACTGACAACCGAAAACCGATAACTGTTCAGTACCCAAATGGGTAAGTTATTTAGTCACGAGTCCTACAATCATGTTCCGGGTTTTAACTGATGCACTATAAACTGCCCTTTGGGCTATTGTTTGCTATCGTTTTCATGATTCTGGTAATGTCCTGGAAGGTATATGGCTATGCTGAAATCCACTATATATTCTGTCAATATTCGCTCCTAAACCGCAGGTATCCCGAAATATTGGTAGATGCGCCCTGGCGAGTTGATGCAGGAATCCCCATACCTATTATCTGTATCGTCAAAGACGCGGACAGATTTCCCGTGAAGTTGCGGAGGATTACAGCCAGGTACAGGATCAATAGCGGAAAAACTCACGAGAAGGTCTTTTTGGACGAGCATAGTCCGCTATATATAACAGATCAGTATTGGAGTAAGTTCTATTTCATTCAGCTTCCTGATGGGCAAACGGGTAATTTGAGAATCAGTGTAGAGATCGAATTTGTGAGAGATGGTATAAAGAGAACTTTGGTATCGGATAATCTTCCCAGACTATCGCACGCTCCACTAAGAGTTTTCGTCAGCCCATGGAAACTTCCATCTTTTGATGGATGGTATGGTGGAGACCCACATTACCATTCCGATATGACTCAGGATCAGGTAGAGTTCGGAGCTCCTGTCGAAGTTGCCGCTGTAATGGGCAAGGCTATAGGACTGAATTGGCTGGCAGTTGCCGATCATTCCTATGATCTGGACAGAGCTATGGGCGAATATTTCCAGTATGATTCAGGGCTTGCAAGGTGGCGAAAAGTGCATGAGGATGCTTCACTCGTAAATTCCAGGAATGACGGCTTCGTTGTGATCCCGGCAGAGGAAGTTTCCTGTGGCAATTCCAGAGCTCACAACATACATTTGCTGGCGTTTAATACCCCGCAGTTTATCCCGGGTACTGGGGATGGGGTTAAGCGAGGGCTGAACAAGCGACCGACTCTTACCTTGCGCCAGTGTCTCAACAGAATAAACGAGGCAGGTGGATTTGCCTACGCTGCACACCCTGAGATGGGAAATGGTTTTCTTGGCATGTTGATGCTGAATCGAGGTTGCTGGCGTGATCCTGATTATGCCCAGGGCGGATATTCAGGAATGCAGATTTGGAATGGCGTGCAGGGCAAAGTATTCACGAAATCACGAGAGAAATGGATACAACTCCTTTTGGAGGGGCGCAGGTTGTTTGTTCTTGGCGGGAACGACGCCCACGGGGATTTTAACAGGTGTAGAAAGGTCAAATATCCTAATACCAGACTGATGGAGGACTATGATCATATCTTTGGCAAAGTGCGAACATACGCTTACTGTGATACGGATATGGTACACAGTACCCATGCTGTTGCTGGAATTCTGGATGCCCTGAGGAACGGCAGGACAGTTATTACTAACGGTCCTGTGGTTGTTTTACAGGCACAAGACGTTGCAGGGCAGATGGCAAACATAGGTGATGATGCTGTTGGTAGGGAATTCACGCTGATAATCCGTGCTCGCTCATCGGAGGAATTTGGCCCTATCGGCGAGGTTAATTTATATTGCGGCGACCTGGTTGAGATGACAGAACGAATTGAAAGAACATTCGTTCCCGAAGAGGTCAGTGATACGGCCATTTCCGGCTATGATTGCACCTTTACCTACAGGATGGCCGTTAAGAATAGATGCTACGTCCGTGTAGAGGCAGCATCATCAGCAAGAGGTGAGGAATACACGTGCCTCACAAACCCTATTTGGCTTCGTTCTGCCTGACCTTTTTTGTAGGGTGGGTAAATGCTTTTTGATAAAATCAGAAAGCATTTACCCACCCTACGGATTGTAGTTACCATGTTCTACGCTTTTTTTCGTCTGGCGCGACCGTTGAACGGGTTAATTGCTTTCATATCTGTAGTTCTGGGAGCTTTTCTCGCTCAAGGCAGTGTTAGCCCATTTCTCGGTGTGATTATTGTTGCTGTCGCAGCCTTTCTGTTATTGTCGGCTGGGAACGCTTTGAACGACTATTGTGATGTTGAGACTGACAGTATAAACAAGCCCTTTCGACCGATACCTTCAGGACAGGTCAGGCGGCGTTCTGCATTGGCGTTTTCCATTGTTCTCTTTGTTGCGGGCACGATGCTGGGATTGCTCGTTAGCTGGGCAGCCTTCTCAATTGCGTGTATGGTTTCAGCGCTTCTGGTGCTCTACACCGTCAGAATGAGGCGCTTTCTGCTGATTGGCAATATGGTAGTTGGATTGCTCACGGGGTTGACCTTCATCTCAGGCGGAATCGCTGTGCGGGCAATCGGCGGAGCGATTATCCCCGGCATCTTCGCATTTTTATTCACTGCGGGACGCGAGATAGTCAAGGATATTCAGGATATAAGGGGCGATGATATTAGCGGATTATCCAGCTTACCCATAAGATTGGGGCAGCGGAAGGCCATGTATGTATCGTTCATATTCCTGGCCCTGGTGATCTTTATCAGTCCGTGGCCATATTTTCTGAATGTTTATTCAATATACTACTTAATTTGCGTAATTCTTGGAGTTGATCTAGTCTTGATCTACTGCATGTTGGTTTTACGGGCTGGTCTCACAGAGCAGAACGCCGCCAGAGTTGCTAGTGTCATGAAGTTTGACATTTTCGTCGGATTAGGCGCAATATACTTAGGAAGCCTATAGGTTTATGGGCTAATTGGCTAAATAATGAAAAATTATCCGTTCGTAGACAGGGAAATATGTGGTTACTGCGGCGCGTGTATCAGCGTTTGTCCGAGCAAAGCTATTGAGTTGCTGGATCTGTATGTAAGAAGGGATCAGTCGCTTTGCACAGGATGTCTTGCATGTGTAAAGGTTTGTCCCCTGGGCGCGATGAAACTTGATGCTGGATTGGATGATCATCCAGCATCAAGTATCAAGCATCGAGAGTGTGATGTGCTGATTATAGGCGGCGGTCCTGCCGGGTCTCTTGCTGCTAAAGCGGCTGCAGAACAGAATGTGGATGTTTTGATGATAGAAAAGAGACAGGAAATTGGCTCTCCTGTCCGCTGCGCGGAAGGTATTAGTAAGACTGCGCTAGCTGAGTTCATGGAGATCGATCCCAAATGGGTATCCGCAGAACTCCACGGTGTTCGTATCCATGCGCCTAACGGTTCTTTTGTCACAGTAGATATTCCCGACGCGGGGTTGATACTGGAGCGCAGAATCTTTGATCGAGAGTTAGCCAATCGAGCTGCAATATCAGGAAGCGAAGTGTGGGTAAAGGCACGTGCTGTCGACTTGATACGGGATAATGGCAGCATCGCGGGAGCCATGGTGCGTCGTCCAGATGGAGATTATGCTGTTCGGGCAAAGGTGGTGATAGCTGCCGATGGAGTTGAGTCGCGTGTGGGCAGATGGGCAGGGATCGATACTACCTGCAAGACCATCGAAGTGGATACTTGTGCGCAATATCTCATGACAGGGCTGCCAGATCGCGACTCTACCTACTGCGATTTTTATCTGGGAAGGCAGGTTGCACCCAGAGGATACGCGTGGATTTTTCCAAAAGGCAATGGTTCTGCTAACGTAGGACTGGGTATCGGAGGCAATATCGATACGGAGACAGCGTTCGATTATCTGAATAGATTTGTGGAGAAGGCGGTTCCCGGCGGATCCATATTAAGTATGGTGGTTGGATGTGTTCCGGTGACTGGGACACTACCCGGTCTTGTTCGGGATGGTTTTATGATCATTGGCGATGCAGCTCATCAGAACGATCCAGTGTCAGGGGGTGGGATCATCAACGCCATGATTGCCGGGCAGATCGCAGGCGAAGTGGCAGGTGAAGCGGTGCGGAAAGGAGACATCTCGCAGGCGTTTCTGGCGCAGTACGAAAAGCAATGGCACGATCAAGTTGGGCGAACATTTAGTCATCTACATAAAATCAGAGAAGGGATATTGAGGTTCAGCGATCAGGCGCTTAACGATATTGCCAGAGTGTTACTCAAGACTAATTCAGGAAGGCATAGTCTGGTTGACATATTCTGGACTGCTCTGAAAAATAATCCCAGGCTTCTGCTGGAACTCAGGCATCTCATTGCCTTAGGTTGGGCTAGAAGATCCCGTAATGGATGATTTATCACCTGTCAAAATAAAGCCCAGATGTGAAGTTGGAATAATCAATCGGGTAACATTTTTGTCATTCTGAGCGAAGCGAAGAATCTCTCCCGCGGGCGTTGCTTCGTATGAGAGATTCTTCGCTTCGCTCAGAATGACAGCGATTGGGGTGCCTTCTTTAGCATGAATCTTTATTACCCGATTAAATTTTCAATGTTCGTATCTGGATCATCTACCTTGAGTCTACAATTATGAATTCTGTATTTGAGTATCTGTTACACATAAAGAAGCAGAAGGGGGCCGGCTACCTTGTACTCATCGATCCTGACAAACAGGACGTTGAGGGTGCGACTGCTCTGGCTATCCAGGCGGATGAGGCGGGTGTAGATGCCTTTCTTGTGGGAAGCAGTTTGCTAATGTCTGACCGTCTGGAGGATATGATCCAGAGCATCAAAAGGCAGTCTGATTTACCAGTTATAATATCCCCGGGTGCCACAAGCCATCTCTCTCGCTATGCAGATGCTGTCTTATTCTTGAGCCTTATCAGTGGCAGGAATCCCGACTTTCTCATTGGCGAGCATGTGAAAGCGGCTCCGATGATAAGGAAATACGGCATCGAGGCAATTCCGACGGGCTATATGTTGATAGATGGCGGGACATGCACTTCAGTACAATTCATAAGCGCGACCCTCCCTATTCCCAGGGATAAGCTGGACATCGCCATTGCGCACGCGATGGCCGGGGAGCTGCTGGGAATGAAGATGATCTATCTGGAGTGCGGAAGCGGGTCACCTCTGGCTGTTCCTGATGAAATGATCTCGGCCGTGAAGGCGGAGATCAGCATACCATTGATTGTCGGAGGCGGCATTGCCGACCCCAGCGCTGCTGCTGCAAAAGTCCGGGCTGGAGCCGACTTCATCGTTACCGGGAACGTTCTGGAAAAAGCGGGCAATGCAGCTTTAGTGCATGAATTTGCCAGAGCGATCCATTCCCAGAAGCGATTGGCTTAGTGGTTTGATCGGTAAGTTCGTATCGCCAAAATACCCGTAGTGGCACGCTGCGCGTGCCTGGGCACAAGCATTGTGCCCCTACTTGGATTATCCTATCTTCTCCACGCCATTCATATAAGGACGGAGCACCTCTGGTATAATAACGCTGCCATCTTTCTGTTGGAAGTTTTCCAGGATGGCTATAACCGTCCTCGGCATAGCCACGCCAGACCCGTTCAGCATGTGGGGGAATTCCACCGGCTTACCCGGCTCACGACGGAATCGCGTGTTGGCTCTCCTTGCCTGAAACTCCTCGCAATTGCTGCACGAAGAGACCTCCTGAAACCTCTTCAGGCCGGGCATCCACACTTCCAGATCATAGGTCTTTGCCGCCGCCGTGCTAATGTCGGCAGTACAGAGATTTGAGACTTGATATGGTATTCCCATCAATTGCAGGACTTCCTCTGCCTCTTTTACCATAGCTTCCAGGACGTCATAGGAATCTTCGGGCTTGACGTATCGGAACATCTCGACTTTATCGAATTGATGTATGCGCACCAGTCCGCGAGTATCCCGACCATGTGCTCCGGCTTCACGCCTGAAGCATGGCGTATATGCGGTATATTTCAGCGGCAGGTCATCGCCGTTCAATATCTCGCCGGAATGGTAGCTTGCCAGTGGAACTTCGGCCGTAGGGATGAGGAACATATCGTCTTTGGCATCGATCCCTTTATCACACTGGTACATATCAGACTCAAATTTTGGCAGGTGACCGGTACCAGTCATGGTCATCCGGTTAGCCAGAAACGGGGGCGATATTTCCACGTATCCATGCTTCTGGGTATGTAGATCCAGCATGAAGTTAATCATCGCGCGTTCCAGCGTAGCTCCAAGCCCTTTGAACATCACGAAGTTGCTTCCCGATAGCTTAGAAGCGCGCTCAAATTCCAGAATACCCAGTGTTTCGCCGATCTCCCAATGTGGAGCAGGCTCGAAGTCAAATTCAGGGATCTCTCCCCACGTCCTGACTACGACGTTCGCGCTGGGGTCTTCTCCCACAGGTACGCTGGAATGAGGCATGTTGGGAATGAGAAGGACGATCTCGTTTATTCTTGACTCCTGAACTCTGATAGATTCCTCTAGCTCCTGGATTTTCTCTCTGATCTCGCGCTGCTGCTCTATCAGTTCAGAGGCATCCTTGCCCTCCCTTTTAAGAGCGCCCACCTGTTTCGATGCTTCGTTTCGCTCACGTCTCAATGCTTCCAATTCAGGCAGAATAGACCGGCGTCTTTCATCGCACTGGAGCAGTTCATCCAGCTCGCTCAGGGAGTCTGAACTATTACGATCCCGAAGCATTTTCCTGACCTTGTCAACGTTTTCCCTGATGAACTTCAAGTCTAGCATGAGGATTCTACCACCCTTCTTGAGTCTTCCCTTGTCTTATCCCTTCATAACTGCCAGTGGCTCCATTCTTGCCACTCGTCGTGATATACCAGCATCGTGCGCCGTTTTCACAACCTCGTCAATGTCTTTATAGGCGTCCGGAAATTCCTCCTGCAAAGTCGTTTTTCCTCTGTATTTCACAAAAATGCCCTGATCCTCCAATTCTCTTTGCAGCGCCCTTCCCTTTGTAGCTCTGATGGCGCCCCTGCGGCTCATTACTCTACCAGCGCCGTGACAGGTGCTTCCGAATGTTTCTTCCATCGCCTTTTGAGTCCCCACCAGAACGTATGAAGCGGTACCCATATCACCGGGGACGATCACTGGCTGACCTATAGAGCTATATTTCTCCGGGATCTCCGGATGTCCAGGCGGAAACGCTCGCGTTGCTCCCTTCCTATGCACACACAACTTGCGCTCAACGCCATCCACTACGTGATTTTCCAGCTTTGCGATATTATGCGCTATATCGTAAACCAGTTCCAGACCAAGCTCATCGGCGCTTGCCCGAAAGAAGCTCTGGAACACTTTCCGGGTCCAGTGCATAAGGCACTGCCTGTTCGCCCATGCGTAGTTAGCAGCGCAAGCCATACCTGATAGATACTTCTGTCCTTCCGGGGAGTTCACAGGCGCACATACCAACTGTCTGTCTGGGACCCGAATCCCGTATTTCTGCGTGATATTGCTCCAATCACTGAGGAAGTCTCCGCAGACCTGATGTCCCAGTCCTCTGGAGCCAGAGTGGATCATTATAGTGATCTGATTTTCCTCCAAACCCATTATTTGAGCCGCTTCTGGATCGAATATCCTGCCCACTTTTTGTATTTCCAGAAAATGGTTCCCGGAGCCGAGAGTTCCCAGTTGTCGCCTGCCGCGACTGAAAGCCCTCTGACTGATGGAACCGGGATCGGCGCTTTTCAACCGACCGCGTCCCTCTGTAAATTCCACGTCCTGCGGCCATCCGTAACCGTTCTCAACTGCCCATCCCGCTCCTCTACTAAGGACGGATTTTTCAT
>SDBT01001992.1_pt1 | contig 36615 bp, 54 predicted proteins | sample 2277101 | NCBI WGS metagenome assembly SDBT01 (sample SAMN10404973, study PRJNA504765) | marine sediment metagenome | isolation source: marine sediment core GS10_PC15, 103 cmbsf | place: Arctic Ocean: Southern Knipovich Ridge | collected 2010 | reverse complement strand
GCTGCGGGCGCTGACGGCCAAGATGCCGGCATCAAATATACGTTTGATGCCGATACAGGGGATACCGATCCTGGCACTGGAGATCTGAAACTTAACAACGGGACCTACAGCGCCGTCACGGAAGTTTATATCAGCGACAACGAAGCAAACGGTGTCGACGTTCAGGCGCTGTTGGCGCTGCTGGACGACAGCACCAATCTGACTAATCGTGGCAAGCTCATACTTCAAGACCGCGATGACGACACAACCTTCGCGGTATTCACGATCTCAGGTGCGTCTACAGAGGCAACCGGCTACTGGAAGCTGGCGGTCACGCATGTGGTGTCCAACAACACATTCTCTGCTGCCGATAGTCTGAGCGTTCAGTTCACGGCGACAGGCGATAAGGGCACGGACGGTGTTTCTGCTGGGCCTAAGCTCACATGGTCCACCAACACCGCCGATACCGATCCCGGCAGTGGACTGGTTAAGGTCAACAATGCTTCCCTATCGGCTGCCACAAAAATATACATTGACGATGCCGACAATGATGCAGCTGACATTACCGCGTTTATCTTGGCGATGGACGACAGCACCAATCCCACCAAAGGAACCATCACGCTTCGCGAGTTAGGTGTTGATGCCAACTTCGCCATTTATGACGTGACAGGTCTGACCGATAATTCAGGCTACACCGCTCTTGATGTCACCTATGTTGCTGGCGGAGGGAGCTTCAGTGGTAGCGATATTATCGTTGTATCATTCGCTCGGGCAGGCAATCAGGGTCTGGACGCGGGTGCAGAATTTATTTGGGATGACGGCATTACGGATGCAGATCCTGGCAATTCCCATCTTCGTTTTGATAACGCGACCCTTACCGATGTCGCAGAATTATATATCGATGATCTTGACAAATTTGGAGTTGATGTCTCGGCATGGATAGCTTCTTGGGACGACAGTGTAGGTACTATCAAGGGGCAGATCATTGTCCGTGAGAAACTTGTTGGTACGGCCTTGTGGATTGGCAATGTAACTGCGTTCACCACCGCCAGTGGCTACAGCAAGATCACTGCAACTCATATTGACTCGAACGGTACATTCACTGACGAAGACTCGATTTCAGTATCGTTCATCCGAGCCGGTTCTGAAGGTGGGCACCAAGGTACAAAATTCACCTTCGATGCTAACACTGATGATACTGACCCAACTTCCGGCAAAATCAAATTTAACGCTGGTAGCTTCGCGGCGACGACGCAGGTGTTTGCAGACGATGAAGACGCAAGCGGGGCTGATGTTTCGTCATGGATGCTGACGTGGGATGACAGTTCCAACTCGCTCAAAGCGACACTCGTTTTCCGTGATGTAAATGATGCGACCACTTTTGCAGTTATGGACATTAACGGCACCACGAATGACGCGACTGGCTACATCAAGTTGCAGGTCACCAATGTTGTCTCTAACGGGTTTTTCTCAGCTGGCGATGTGATTGTTGTTTCGCCTCTCATCACTGGCGACAAGGGTCTGGATGCAGCCGCAACCGGCATCGAGTATGATTTTGATGGCACAGCAACTACTGAGGCCAACCCTGGCGCCGGCAAGCTACGGGTCGACAACGCGAACATTGCGCTAGTGACTGAGTGCTACATCAACGACGCCGAAGCCAACACCGGTGATATGACGTCATGGCTTGAGCTGCTTGATGATACGACCAACACCACTTCGCTCGGTATCTTGACTATTACAGAGTTGCGATCCCCTGAGAACTTCGGTGTGTACCGTGTTGACGTAGTTGCCGATGTCTCAACTTACTTCAAGCTCGAGCTGACTCATCTAGGATCAAACGGTTCATGGTCCGATCTGGACCGACTATCCATCAATTTCTCGCCCACAGGCGACAAGGGACTGGACGCCGCAGGCGCGGGCATCACATATAATTTTGATGTAGGTACGTCCGATCAAGATCCCGGCTCAGGTGATCTCAGCATCAACCACTCCAGTATAGCCAGCGCGACCGAGATTTACATTAATGACTCGGACGCCAACGCTGCGAGCATGGTTGCTTGGCTCAACGCCATTGATGACACGACCACCACAACCAGCTTTGGAATCCTGACCATCAACGAGCTCCGGGACGCAGGTAATTTCGCTGTGTTCAAGGTAACTGCGATTGATGACTTGTCGGGCTACTTCAAGCTGTCCGTGACGCATCTCGGCTCGAATGGCTCGTGGTCTGCTGCCGATCCCCTATTGCTGAACTTCTCAGCAACCGGAGATCTTGGTACATCTGGTACTGACGCTACAGAACCAGGGCTGCAATGGAACTTTGACGGCGCATCACAAACGATGGGAGAGCCGAATGTCGGCGACTTCCGTTTCAACAACGCGATCCTTACATCCGTCACGGCAATCGCGTTTGACACACAGACGACAGAGACCGGCAACCCGGATGCTCATGATCTGCTGGTCCTGCCGGATGACATCACCAACGCCGACTCCAAAGCGCTAATCCGGTTCAGTGTGAAGGGCGAGTCTGAAACATTCGCCGTGTTCAAAATTACAGCGGTCGCCGACAACACCTCTTGGGTGCAGTATTCTGTTTCTTTAGTAGAGAGTGCCGGGACGATTTCTGACAATGATCCAATGGTCGTGCAGCTGTCTCTCTCAGGCAACGATGGCGCAGGCGCAGTTGACAGCGTTGACGGCTTAACAGGCACAGTCATTGTGCCCAAGCAGCTTCCGATCAGCACCAGCCAGTCAGCCCCTCCTGGGGGACCATCTTCAGGCGATCGCCACATTGTCACGGCTACGGCGACTGGTGATTGGGCGGGACAGGAAACTAAAATTGCAGAGTACAACGGTACGATCTGGACATTCCAACTGCCGACTGAGGGTTGGGAAGTATACGCTCAGGATGAAAACATCCGGTTGAAATACGATGGATCAGCTTGGGCCGATCACCGCCTTCTGGTTGGTATCAACGCAACTGCCGACACAACTAAACGTCTCAACGTGAAGGCGATTGAAACTCTGTTCGATGCGGAAACAGACGACATCGCAGCGCGTGTTAACAAAGCTGCGACTGGCGACATTGCGGTCCACCAGTATGAGACTGCAACAGTCAAGCAAGCTCGTGCCGGCCTGATTGAAGATGATAACTACTCTATCGACGTGACCGACGATGATGGAGTCACGCAGCGTCGTGGGCTTGTCATCGACAATGCCACCGGCCACGCCACTCCAACACAGCTGAAGGGCGCGGATATTGCCAGTGCGGATCCCTTGGTTCTCGGCACTGACGGTAATTTCTTTGATGTCACTGGAACGACAGGTTTTGCAGATATTACGGTGGCAGCAGGAACTGGACTGTTCATACTCCAGTTTGATGACGTGTTGGATATTACAAGCAGCGCTAGTCTCAAGATGCCTGGAGATGCGGATTACAAAACGCAGGCAGGCGACAAACTTACTTGCTTCGCAACAGCCGCAAATACCGTCGAGGTCTTGTCTGCTTCCAGAACGAATATAGGCAAGAACCTCGTGATCAACGCTGAATTTGCTATAGACCAGAGAGGGAGTAGCTTCGCCGGATTGACAGCGAGTCAGTACACGTTGGATCGGTGGGAATGGATTGATACGGGCACAACTTCGGTAGTCGTAACCGTCACTCAAGATGGATCCGTGCCCACAGCTATTCAGGCTGGTTACAGATTTGACCGCTCCATCAAGATTTTGGCGACCACAGCCGAGACGTTAGCTGTGGGTAACGTTGCACTTTATTTGAGCTACAAGATAGAAGCACATGATTGTGTGTTGTTTAGCCACGGTTCGTCCGATGCGTTAGATGCCACATTATCATTTTGGTTTAAGTCAACAGACGCAGGGACGTTCAGCGTAAATATTGATCGCGATGATGCCAGTGAGGAATATGTTCATTCCTTTACGTGTGCAGCCAATACGTGGGAAAAGTTTACTGTTGTTATCCCTGGCGATGTTAATGGAACAGTTATTGCTAATAATAGTGGTATCGGTCTAGCTATTCGATTCATGTTGGCGATAGGTGACACTGGCGATGCTGCCGTTGCTGATACGTGGCAAGCTAGCGGGGCAGTAACTCTAGCGGTATTAGGGCAAACTAACCTTCTTGATACTAATAATGACGCTGTATGGATTACCGGTGTTAAATATGAAGTTGGTAATGTGGCCACACCATTCGAAAGCGTGCCAGTGGCCACTATGTTGGCTATGTGTCAGCGATACTATGAGGAAGCGCCTGGGACAGGAGGGGATCGCATAATCCGTCGGGGAGGGCCGGGGGCTACTGGGGTTCATTACAGCGGTATTGAGTGGGCCGTTAGGAAACGGGTAACCCCAACTACTGCGATTAAGGCTCCAGCATACACTAACGCAGATACAGGAAGCCTAGCTAATCCTTCCCGTTCAACAGGGGAGATTATAGTCAACATATCCACCGCTGGCGGATTTATGTACGCCGGATATACAGTAGATTCGGAGCTTTAAGTCATGCATATAGAAAACGCAAAATACACCGATGCCGATCACACATCAATCGCGGCAACAGTTGACCTTGTTGATGTGGTTATTCCCGTGGAAATAGGCAATCGACATTACGATGAAATAGTCAGCGAAAGCATTCCGATTGCTGATTATGAAGGTCCATCTTTAGCTGAAGTGAAAGAGACTGCAAGAGATGTACTGAGAGAGTACTATAATGACTACGTACGCTCTCAGTTCGATGCTGGACCTGATACGTATAGTGCAGAGGACCCTGTATCCTTATTGGTCATCGCTGAGATCATGCGAGTGGATCCGACCAATACCTCTCAAGTTGTCTTTGACATTGCGGGGGACCCACATCCAGTTACAGATCTCACGGTTTGGGGACAGTTCTGGAATAACTACATAGACCTGTTTGACGAGGCGAGAGACGCTGCCGGACAGGGATGGCAGGATGTAAAGGCGGCAGGAGACGAAGATGCTGTCCAAGCAGTCCTCGACGGTCTGCCACCTATTCCTGGTACGTAGTATAATAATGTGGGCGGCATGGAAAAATTAATCTTTGACAAGCTCTTGACTGAAGCCTCCTTAGTCGCGATTATATTCATATTGTTATGGTGGCTTGAGCGTAAGGAGAGGCTTCAGTATGTTGAGCGACTACAGCAGGTAACTGACAAGTTATTCAAAGCCACTTCTACGTTTAAAGAACTTGTAACCCTCATAAGGGAGGACAAATAGTGACCGTCATTGCTACCATTAAAACTTTTTTTAGGTATCCTCCTAGAAGAGGAGTTAAGTCACAGGCAGATTTAGCGATAGCTGCTTGGGACGAGGTAGTTGACGAGCTTGAAAGGGACCTGAAAGCATATAGAAATGGGGAATTTAAAAAGACTAAACCTAAAGGGATTAAGAAGTGATCCTAGCTTACATACAAGAACTGACAGCAGAGTTTTCAACAGCCACCAATTTTACTGTCTGGGTGCTCTGTTACTTTAATGCCTTTATATTGGTCTTTTATATACGGTCAAGAATTCTTAAGGGTAAAGGATGGAAACCTGTTGATACAGTCTTATCAGGAGCAGCTTTAGAAAGCCTTGGATGGGGTATGCATAGGCAATACTATACAGTACAAAACTGGGCAGAAGCAACTGGTATACAAGAGTTATCCGATGGTATGATGGCTAATAGATGGCTTACAACAGTACCTTTCATTACTGTTATGATGGGAGGTATTCTATTAGCAAGCCCCTTGACATCTAAATGGTCTAAGTACTGGTTCATGTATAGTGTCTTGGCTCTATTGATATTATGGCAATTAGCTTTCTACGCAGTTGGAGGTTATTCATAGGAGAGTATCATGGGATCAGGATCAGGAGCTGCTGAGACCGCTTCAAGGTGGTCAAAGATCACACTACTTCATACAGGGCAGATGGTAGGTGCGGTCGTTATAATTTTCGGGGTTCTTAAAGGCGCTGGAGAACCTGCTGTCAAGGCATATATTATAGAAGTGTCGGAGTCTCGTATAGGAGGGGTTGAAAGGTCTATTAAGCTTTATAGGGCGGAGCAACAAGAATATCGTACTAAAGCTACACAACGAGTTGGCGAAGTTATAAATAGGCAGGAGGTAATAATTACAAAACAAAAACTTCGCGCCGAACAGGCTGCGAGAGCACAAGCAGAAACTCAAAGGCTTCTTAGGATCTTAATTCAACAGAGAACGCGTCCCATCAATTAGGAGGAATAGATGCGAACCATTAGAGAACTGATTTGGCATACATCTGCCACACCTCAAGGTAGGGAGCACACCGTTGAGGATATTGATGTATGGCATAAGAAACGTGGATGGAATGGTATTGGGTACCATAAGGTCGTTTACTTAGATGGCTCTGTACATAACGGGCGCTCAGAGTCTGTAATGGGTGCTCATGTGAAAGGCCACAACAAAGGGACGATCGGTTATTGCTACATAGGGGGCGTGTCTGCTACTGATTTTAAGAAGGCTAAAGACACTCGTACCGCTGCTCAGAAGAAAACAATGCACCGGATTACAAAAGAAGCCATCGCGAAGTACAATCTCAAGAGGGTGACTGGTCACCACGACTATGCTAATAGAGCATGTCCGTGCTTTCCTGCTAAAGCAGAGTATGCACACCTTCTTAAGCCTACTGGTGCTAAGAAGCCTCTACCCAAATCTCGTACGGTACAGGGTGCAACAGTTGCTGGAGGTACAGGTATAGCATCTATAACCGAAGGACTATCTGGAGTCGTCACAGCGGCTGGAGATGCTCAGTACCAGCTAACTAGCGGGCAGACAATCCAGATCATCATTGGTGTGATAGCTGTTGCAGGTGCTGCTTATGTATTGTACTCACGTTGGGACGATGCAGGGCGCCCGAGTATACGTGAGATCATTCGGTCTGTAAAGGGAGACTGACATGGCTGCATTATGGGATTGGCTCCCCTTGATCCTCTCAATAGTAGGAGTCCTAGGTGTAGGTGGGGTAATCCTCCTATTAGGCTTCTGGCCTGTTGTAACATCCTTTCTGATTGGGACCTCTATGGGCAGGGCGATATCAGCTATAGGGGCAGTAGCTCTGGCTCTGATGTGGGCCTTTGTAGCTGGTAGGCGAAAGGGTGCTGAGAGAGTAAGAGCCGAACAGAAAGCCAAAACTTGGAAAGCAATTAAAGCCAAGGTAAAAATCGATGAAGAAGTTAAGAACCTTACTCCTGTTGAGCGTCGTAAGCGTCTTAATCGCTGGGTGCGGGAGTAGTAAATTCTTTGACTGCCAGCTATTAACGAAACTAGAACCTACTCCGAACGATGCTAAGGTTATCTCGGACCGTTTGGCTGGTGGGATTATTAAGAATAACGAATTTGGCGAGAGCCAGGGCTGTTGGAAAGCCTAAGAGATACCGGCCGTCGATGAGGGGGCAGAGATGACTAAGCTTAACCCCCTCGCCGACTAACTAGGGAGCCCACTTTCAGAATGGAAAGTGGACTCCCCTTTTTTGCTCTTTATTTCCCAAGGAAAATTAACCCAAGTATCCTGACTCACATCTATAAGAGCACCATGTATATACCGTCTTCCCGCAGGTTTAGCAACCAGAGCGAAGCGGAGAGCCTTAGGATATACTGTACTTAAAGCACCCATGGTCATACCTGTATCCGTGATATCATCAACAAGGAGCGTTTCGGTGCTGTTAAATATCTCGGGGTCAGGGTAGTTAGATATTTTGAGCTCAGACTGCTTACTCTTATTCTCATAGGACTCAACACACACAACTGCGATGTTCTTAATACTTAGGACGTGAGATAAGAGAGCCCCAGGAACCAACCCTCCTCTTGAGACCACCAAAAGACGTGTAAACTTATGCTCCTCTAGATACCCAGCTGCATTACGCATGGCATCTTCGATACCTTTCCAAGTCAATGTATGCTCTGGACCCTTAGACATCAGTTAATCCTTATTTATCAGTGCCATGAATTCAGCACGAGCCTCTGGCACCTTCCGGAACTTACCACTTACCTTACTTGTCACAGTCTGGGAATTAGCATCCTGAATTCCCCTGCTCTTAACACATAGGTGTGTTGCCTTTATGATAACTGCAACGTCTTGCGTTTCTAATATAAAGCACAAGGCAGCATGTATCTGAGCCGTCAATCTCTCTTGGATCTGCGGGCGTCTTGCAAAGAAGTCAACTACCCGATTGATCTTAGATAGTCCTATTACTTTTTGGCTTGGAATGTATGCTACATGTGATATCCCGTCGATGCTCACGAAATGATGTTCACAAAAGGACTGTGTGTTAATATTGTCCACAATGATCATCTCGTCATATGACATCTTATTCTCGACAGTGGTGCACGCAGGGAAGTTATTGTAATCAAGGCCGTAGAAGATCTCTCGGCAGAACATCTTTGCAATTCTATCGGGTGTATCTGAAAGAGAGTCATCCTCAAGATCTAGACCCAATTCAAATAGGATCCCTTCAAAGTGTCTTCGGATCTGCTCGCCATTTATCGGTCGACCTATCCTATTAACAGAGAGGGGGGTTTCTATGTTAGTAACCCTTAAGATCTCATAAACCATAGCACCCAGTTCAGGATCCTTTTTGTAGTCTTGCATGTTTTAAACCTTTTCATGTTGGAATACCCAAGAACCATCGAAGGTAAGCTCCATGTCTTGGTAGAGGCTGGGGAATTTCTCTTTGAGCTGGTTAGCAATCATACCTACGACCAGCCTGACTTCTTCTTCAGCGTGAGGCCCAGTACGCAATCCGATTATGTGACGCCAAGCACGGTGGTTAGCGGTCATAATGAGGTTTGTGGCGAGCCCGATAGGAGCAGCCCTGCGCATCGCAGAGGTCAACTTCTTCTTTTGATCCATACCCAGGTTGTCTATGTCTAGCAGTTTGGCAGCAAGGAACTGAAAGGCTTCGCACTCTTCAATTACCGCTCGGAATCTAACCTCGAGTTTCTCAGCATCCTCAGGATCGGGGAGGTTAATTGCTTTGAAAGCTTCAGGATAGTATGCTGAGATGTCGGTTAGCCTAACATACCTCAGACTCTCCTGGGAGTATGCACAGCCCGCTCTATGACGGACAAGCTCATGTGTGACTACCCTGCTTACATCCAAGAGGGCGAATGTGACACTTCCATGCTCTAGTACACTACCATGATGGTGCTTGAGGATATTGTTAATGTATGTTTTATTCCCTTCCCTTACCTTCTTAACATTGAGGTTGAGCCCAGCTTCAAAGCTTTTGTAGCACAAGCGTCCGCTGGCTTCAATGACGGCTTCTGAGCCTGTGGGGGCGTCCGTGTTGAATCCCTCTCCGCCTAGGTGCTGTACCATTTCATCGAGCTGACAGGGATGACTATGGGTCTCTGCGATTAAAAGAACCTTAGGGGTAACTTCCTTCATACTTCAATTCCTTTGCTATCCTTGCTGTATCCTAAAACGCCTGCTGTACAGGGCGGTCTTGACTTTCTCATGAAGGTCTTCGATAGATCCGTCATTAAGAATATCCATGTCGGCATCCATTTTATCGAAATGGGATTCGGATTGATGACCTGAAAATTCATCATCCACGATACTGGGACGATGTATCATAATTATAAGAGCACCCCATGATCTAAGAGCTTCTACTTCATTAGGGTAACGGAGGTCTGTAACCACAATTCTTCTGACGCCTGAATCCTTTACAGCCCTTAACCAACTCATGACCCATATCTCAGGATACTTATCCCGCCATAGCTGTGCAATCTCTTGCAGTAGGAATCTAGGAGATTTGAAAGGCCATCTGTTAAGTTCTTTTTGCTTGAGGTGTACTGAATATACTTCGGTATAAGTTAGTCCATAAGCAACACGACAGATCATTTTAAGATTATCTGCAAAGTTTATATGTTCCCAATTACCTGTGTCGAAGAGTACCTCTGCTGCAGTATCTTTACCGCTTCCCTTCTTACCAGTGAAGGCAACTATCTGGGTATTCTTTGTCATGTATTATCCTTTTCATCCGCAGGTTGTATATCCGCATTGGTTACAGGACTTACATCCTTCTCTTGCGATAAGCGACGGCGCTTGGCATTGAGGACAGATCTCAGCTTTATGTTGCGGCGTATCTTGTTGAAGATCTTCTGCCGGTATGCCTCTGTTTTCGGTGACATGTTGATTGATTACCTCTCCTATCCTAGCGAGGAATGATCCATATCTCTTCTTCCCAACCCAAGCTGAGTCATGTGTACTTTGGATCTGTTGGAGTTCACCTGCAACAATCTCAGGGCTCTCACCTTGTCTGAGCAGCCTGGAGATCATAATGCTTAGAGCGATCGTCCACTCTTGATACCTTGCATCCTTAGAGGATATGAATATTTCATAGATCTGTCCTTTATCCTCATTGATAGTAATGTACACAGCACTGGACCAGCTTGGCCAGTTAAGTTTGTATGTCCGCCCCTCAAGTACATCAGGTCTCTTTAATACAATAGTAGAGGTATCAGGATCTGAGAGTACAGCTCCTCTTGTCTCAGAAGGTTTATATGTTGTACAACCTTTACACCCTTTGTCATATGCAAGGCGATATACTTCTTGGAAGTCTTCAAAGGAGATATCTTCAGGACAGTTAATAGTCTTGCTGACGCTGGCATCAACCCACTCTTGACAAGCTCCTTGAATTGCTACATGATCCTTTACCTTTAGGTCATCGGAGGTTACCATATGATCTCCGTATGGTACAACATCTCCCATTACAGCCTTCCATACTCGGGCGCTGTATCCATAAGATACAAACTCTTTATAGGTACCATCGTTCTGTAATACCCTGCGTTGTGCTTTGTGTAAGAAGGTTGGTTCACCTCCTCCTGAGATATTGCCAAATAGGATACTAGTCGTTCCGGTTGGGGCAATTGTTAATAGAAGACTATTTCGTATACCTTTGTTGTGGATCCTGTCAATCATCTGCGCAGGTAATTTAGCACCTGCAAATCCATTGAAGTAACTAGCCTTATCAAACATGGGGAAGTTACCCTTTTCACAAGCAAGGTCGGTGGATGTCTGATATGCTTGGAAAGCAATCAATTTCATAACGTTTTTTGCAAACAAAATAGATTCAGGGCTACCATATCTTATGTTCATGAAAGCCATAGCGTCCGCAAGACCAGCAACTCCTAGACCTAGTCTTCTTTTTTGTTGTTCCTCTTTCTTTTGGGCTGGAATAGGGTAACGGGTTACATCAATGATGTTGTCTAGGAAACGTACTGCCAACCAAGTCACTTGTCTGAGGGTGTCAAAGTCAAAGGTAGCCCGATCAGTAAACGGAGCTATGACGAGGCGACCTAAATTGATTGCACCAAGCAGACAACAAGCATTGGGCGGGAGGGGCTGCTCTCCGCATGGATTTGTACACCGAATATCCTCACAGTATTGAAGGTTGTTGAGTTCGTTGATCCTATCAATAAAGATAACACCTGGCTCTGAATATTCAAACGTTGACGTAGTGATAGCATCCCATAAGTCCCTTGCTTTCATGATCTGGTACACATACTGCTTTACACCGTTGTCATCTACAAAGGTCTTTTGACCTCTCCCACTAGGTTCACAGAAGTAAAGATGCCAATCGGCATCGTCTTCTACAGCTGCCATGAACGCATCTGAGACAAGCACAGACACGTTGAACATCCTAAGGATATCAGGTTTATGCTTAGCAGTGATAAACCTCAGGATATCAGGATGGGTGTCACACATAGTGCCCATCATAGCTCCACGTCTATCACCTGCTGACATTATAGTCTTGCACATAGCATCCCATAACTCCATGAACGGCATGGGGCCTGAAGCAAGAGCACCTGTTCGACTCAACTCAGCCTTCTCAGGACGTAGAGTTGAGAAGTCCATACCAATCCCACCGCCCTGTTGTTGGGTGAGCATCGCTACCTTAAGGACATCTGCAATACCCTCCATTGAGTCTGGGATAGTAGGTGCGACATAACAGTTCATTAAGGTTACGCGTTTAGTAGTACCAGCGCCTGCAACAATCCTACCGCCAGGCATGAAGTAGCCATCATTTATTATGGAATAGGTTTGTTGTCTGAGAGTCTTACTTGCATTATGATCCTTTCCAAAGGACGCATCCACAACACGCTTGAATGTTTCTTTTAAGATTTCCTTTTTCCAACGGTACTTGGTCCCATAAATAGTGCCTATGAGTTCGTCATCCTCAACCATTGACTGTAGCGATGGGTGGGATTTATGAGGTACTTTAATTTGATCCATTGGTCACCTGAACCCCAGTTACCACACCATCAGTTATCTGAACTTTAAGCTGTACACCTACTAATTTAGATGTGACTGTTACAACAGGAAACATAGCTAAGAGAGTACCCTCTCTAGGAGGCACCTTCTTCTGCTTGCGTTTTGTTCCATATTCAATTATGTTGTATTGTAGGTTGGAGATATGTCCCCATAGTGTCCGACTAGGATCCAGAGATGATAGTAGGTAGTTCGTTATTGCGATTGCTCCTTCTGTAGTAAATGGCTCGTTAGATTGTCCATTCCAAACTTTTGCTACCCGCCAATAATCAGTACAGTGTTCTTCAAAGGTAGTCCGCTTAGGTGATTCCATGTCTCGTACCCTCTATTTTGTTGCATTTATATATTATAAAGCATCCTCTTGAGTAAATCAAGAGTCCAAATTATTTATAAGTTACCAGTCTGGATCATTCTCTTTGGACAGGTAGGTTGCCTTGTCTTTATCCTCTTGAGGCTGATCCAAATATGTCACCATCGGGACGGACCACTTATCGCCATCCTTTGTCCATTGCACACCATCCCAATAATGCGCACCTGTGCAGAAGCCCTCACCTACTTCCCAACAATACAGCGTAGGATACCAGCCGGGTTTTTCAGGCTGGCGGAGAGGGCTATGTATCCACTCGCTCATGCTGCCTCGTCTTCTATGAGCATGCCCCATCTAGTACCTATCTCAGCTTCGCATAGGAAAGGTATTCTATTGATGCCCCATTCTATAGGAGTCCGTTGCATCTGTTTGATGACTATCTCTCTAGTAGCCGCAATTACTGTTGGGTCATCAGGGCACTCAACTATAATTGAATCATGAACCAGGTTTACGATCTTGACACCCATTGCGAGGAGTTGTTCCCATACCATGATGGCCGAGTATAATGTAATGTCACTTGCCGTAGACTGGTGAGGGAAGTTAGATGCCTTGTTTTGGATATCATGTATGTTAGCTCTAGAAACTAGTCCGAATCTCCGCTTGCGTCCAAAGACAGTTACAAGAGTACGCCCCTTAGTAGGTACTGCCCTACACTCCATAATGAATTCATGTGCTTTAGGAAAGCGATTAAACCAAGCATCGATCCATCTCTGTGCTTCGGGAACAGGAATCTCAAATGCTTGTGCAATAGAAAATGCTTCACGCCCATATACAATACCAAAGTTAAGAGCTTTAGTCTTCATGTATTCGTCATATGCAACTTCGAATATCTTACCTTCTTTGTTCGTAGCATATCTCTCTGGCCAATCTTTGCCCCATAGTGTTACTGACATCTCCTTATGGAGGCTCAGTTCTTCATTCTCATATATTTTACAGAGCTCGGGGTCGTTGCTAAGTGCTGCGAGTGACCTGAGCTCTGCCTGATTGAGATCAAACTCAATAAGCTTATGGTCAGGAGCAGAAATAAGCATACCACGCATAAATTTGATGCGCGGGACGTTCTGCAGATTAGGATCCCGACAACTGAGACGCCCACTAGTAGTACCATGGATAAGATAATCAGGGTGTACTCTGGAATCATTGCTAACATTTGCGGGGATTCCTTTCGGCCCTGTAATATATGTGTTGTGGGCTTTAGCAGCTACTTTATACTTAAGGAGGCTACTAACGGCGGGGTGTTGAGGATCTATCTTTTCCAGGTTATCTTTTTGAGTATTCCTTTGTGGAGCTTTTAACTTAAGACCGTTAAATATCAGTTCCGAGATTTGTTGCCAACTATTAGGGTTAATTCTATGACCTAGTACATGTTGAGCATGGTTGTTAACCGTATTCTTTTCTAGGTTCATCTCCCTTTTAAGTCGAGTCCTATTCTCTTCCACACGGGTATCATCAACATAGAAACCATTCATCTCTGTCTGTGCGAGCATTGCACTAGCTGGAATAAGCATCCTGGTATATAGCTTTTCTAGCCTCTTATCCTTTTTAACCTCAGCGCGCATGATCTCAAAGATCTGATAGGTGTTAGCACAGTCGATACCTAAATAAGGCCAAAGCACTTTCTCAGGTATGTCTTCATAAGTAGAGTCATCATTAACTAAGAACTTCTCAACCATATACTTATAGTCAGGAGCTCCTATAAGATCACTAGCCACCTGTTCCAAATCATGAAGTCCGCGGGTCTCATTAAGGGCATATGAGAGGAGCATAGTGTCTTCATCAACCTGAGCATAGAATCTATATATGTACTTAAGGAACTTAATATCAAACTTACCATTATGCCAGATCCAACGAGTTCCTCTTATGCCAAATATGCCACTGAACATATCTTTATAGTGTGCTATAACACACTCAGGAATAACATATGTGGTCTCTCCATCGAAAGACATACCCAAGCAGAGAACTCTATCCTTACGGTGATCAAATCCAGTGGTTTCAATATCAGCGGCTACGTAGTCATTATCATACATCTTACGTACAAGCATACGGATATCATCAAGGTCTTCAATCAGTTCCCATGTGCTAGGGCGGGGCTGTTTCTCTTCACCCCCTGTACCAAGATGAAAACCATATTTAATATCCGCTCGGAACTTCTTGAGTGATCCTCCTCCTCGGAGTAGGAAGGCTGGATGTACTGTAGGTAGTATACCTTTATTAGCCAAAGGGGAACTGAATAACTTGCCTCGCTCCTGTGTGATCTTTAGGGAATAATTGTTCGTAAGGGACCACATAGCACCATTGCCCAAGGCGATAATGATCTCACGGGGATATGCAGTAATTTCGTTGATAAGGCGGGTGTGACACCTCTTACAAGCAGCTGCTACCTTAATCTGATCCTTCTGCTTACCAGGATAGCATAGGTGAGCATTAGTTACCCACGGCTCTGGAGAATCTTTGGGGATACAAGCATCAACAACTTGTCCAGATGGTCCGTAAAAGGGAATACCCTTCTTTACTTCTTCCCAGCCTGGTGACTCACCAACTATGACAATAGGAGAGTCTTTAGGTCCCTTCGAGCCTACTTTAGGGCGCTTCCCAAAGATACAATTTTCACATCCTATTGTCATTTACATGTCCGTTAGTTCATGAAGCGCTCTCAAAGTCCAACCTCGCCAATTCTCAGGAGAAATACCATCCTCTCTACAAAGTTGTTCCGCTCGTTGCCGGACATACTTTTTCATCTGCCAGATAACGAATTTACGTATCATTACGTTGCTATTTCCATGATGCTATCCAAGCCCTAACGTCATTGAGGTTCTCACGGCATTCTTTTGTTATGGGTGTATTCCATTTTGACGTATCCCACCAATCTCCTCTAGGTGGTACATCCCCTCCCGGAGTAAATAATCTTCCAGCCATCCCCTCTCTTACAGGGACTGCAGAGTCTATCCCGTATACACGAGAGTCCTTAGCAACAAGGATATCATCTACAGTATCCTCACTAAACCCAAGCAAGTGAATTTTCCATTGGGGCTTAAATGCAAATGCAATGTTAACAGCTGTCTGCCTCGACTCACCGCATACATCTTTAAAGTTCCTAGGTATACCCCACCAGCTGACGCGTGAAGTATCAATCTTACTAAGTGCTAATGCACAAGCTGTCCACTCAGTAACTGTCTTACCCTGAGGTACAACCATTAAGTCCAGGCCACGAGGGTACTCTTTGAGGGGTGTGTCCCATTCCTTAAGGGCTTCAAAGGTACTTATGAGCGTTGCCTTAGAATCAAGAAGCTGGTCAGGGAGTACTACTATCTTAGCATAGCAAATATCAACAGCTTTTAGAAGGACGTCAGGACTCACAGGTGCTCCTAGCTCGATCGCAGAGTTGTCCATAATAACTTCGTGTGAGCTAGGAGCACCTAGCCAATCACCCTGGAACATAATACGGTATGCATCTGCTTTGGCTACTACATCGTGTGCTAGGAGAAGGTGATATGAGCCAGCAAGGTTTTCATCATGTAGTTTTTGGAGAAGGCGGATAGGTGCTACAGGTGCAAACTGTGCCATCAGCTCTCTTCCTTCTCAACAAGGGCATCAAGGATAGCTAATACCTCAGTTTTGAGGTCTTCAGCCTGACGGGAAAGGGTTGATAGGCTTGCTTGTAGTTCATCTGCATAACCTGAATCATGGTCATTTTGTAAGTCTTCCATATACTCCTGGATAGCAGACATAGTTGTTAACAAGTCATCAACTGAGCTACTGGCAGTATCGATATCTTCTGCGGTTGTCATTTCATACTCCTAGTTTGTTGCCCCATGCTAACGTATGTAGTTGGGGTAGCAGTACCATGCGTAAGAGACGAGGATCCTTCAGCATCTCGCTCGCTAACTCACAGTACCTATTTAATAGGGCCTCACGGTGTTGTGTGAGAGTTATGGCAGCACCTGGCAACCATGAATTACCTATGCTGAGATATATTGGAGGAGCAGGTATTATCTCCCTAATCATAGCAGCGAACTCAAGGTCTCTAACGTCAAAACATACAATCTTAACGACGAAGTTGTGTTCCTGTGACCTCTGAGATCGGTCAGCAAGGTTGTCAACATACTTCATGAACTCGTCACGTTCGAATTTCTCACCCATCCCAGGTCCCTTAGGTGAGACAGTAACCACAGTACACTTAAGTATCCATTCCTTCCAGTATGTACCCTGAGTCTCCATGGCAACAAGGTATCCATTCTCTTTGAGCAGATCCACGAGATCGCCTAACTCCCAAAGAGCAGGGTTCCCACCTGAGAAGGTTACCATCCTAATATGTGACTTGAGAGCTTTGATTCCTCTTACAATCTCTTCGGCGGTTAAATGGATAGCTCGCTTTTGAATTTCTAATGTGTCTACAGCATGCATTGAATCGCATTGCTTGCACCTATAATCACAGCCCCCGAAGCGTATGAAGTGGGTAGGTACTCCACATACTACACCTTCCCCTTGGATAGTTGGTCCGAAGATTTCAATGACGGGGAATTTGGAAAGATCAAGTAACTCAGGGTCAATATCGGCCATTAGTCAACCCTCTTATAGATTGCAGAGTTTGCACCATGCTCACGGACTTCTACGCTGCGCAAGTAACATCTAGGGGAGTACCCATTATCGGTCAGCCACACTTCGGTAGCCTCGAATACCATCTTAGCAAAGGCTTCACATCCAGTACTAGGAACCTCCACCATTTGAATAACCCCAGCAATATCAAGGTCATTTAACCTATTATATTCAGGGTCATCAGTAGCGACAAGACACTTATGGTCGAAGGTGTCTTCCATCCAGCCCTTCAGGGATTTCAGGCTCCCAAAGTCTACTACCCATCCCTGATCGTCAAGCTGGGCGGTCTCAAATGTAAACTTGACCAAGAGACTATAACCATGGAGGTACTTACAGTGAGACTCCGCTCTCCATTGACGAAAGCATGCCGAGAGTCCAATGTTATGTTCATAGGTCTTGGTTGATTGGTATACATACTTGGTCATGTCCCCTTCTTGCTGTTCAAGCGAGCGATATTGACTGTGACTAGTGGGGTTCAAACGCATGTTAGCTCCTACTTTGTATATTCAGTTGGATCTTTTAAGCCGGAATCCCAAAATGCTTTCTTGCGTGCTCTGCAGGTTGGGCAGGTACCGCAGTGCTTATCCTCACCCTTATAACAACTCCAGGTTCTTGAGTAGTCCACACCAAGCTTAGTACCTAGAAGGAGGATGTCACTCTTTATCATCGACATTAAAGGGGTACGGAGTCGAATAGATTGGTAGCTACCAATGAAGATCGCATTTGCCATCGCACCGATGAACTCAGGTGTGCAGTCTGGATATGCCCAATTCTGTGCATCTTCTGCATGAGCACCAAAATAAATACCCCATTCTCCCAAAGGGGATACTGTATTAGGTAATACCCCGTCAGGGAGGTCATGAAGTTCTTTGACAGCCTCTTCATACTTACCATGTACATAGCTAGTGAGTGCACTGAGCATCAGACCGTTACGGAAGGGGACATATGTAGGGCTCACACCCTCAATCTCGTCGTAGGAGATATTGGGTACCTCTGCGTCTTTATCAGTGAGCATTGTCTTGGGGACGATACTCTTAAGGTCAAGTATCTTATGGGGGATTTGTAAATGGTCACAATACTCCTTAGCGAAGTCTATTTCTTTATGATGTCTCTGGCCGTAGTCTATACTGACAGCATGTACATCATCAAACTCTTCAAGCGCTACTGCCATGCATGTATTAGAATCAATCCCACCACTCAATAGAACATATGCTCTAGTCATCTTCATCCTCCCTGGCTTTTAAAAAATTAAGAGCTTGCACTATTCTAATAGCATATGCTTTAGTATGTGTATATGCTATAATTCCAGGCCCATTATCAGTATTAGACTTGTTGTCTACAATAGCATAGGTGTGCGCCCCATAGTTAGATTGCATAACCTCGTATTGATATCGCCAGGGCTTGCCCATGATGAAGTTAGGAGGGGTCAATCCCCCTCCCCACTTCTCATTTCAGATTTCTTGGGAACGTAATTCCCCTCTTTCATAAACCGCTCAAGCTCATATTGGTACACGCGGTAGATACCACCCACCTTAACACATCTAAGGTGGCCTGCTATTCTGAGGCGCGTAGCAGTAGGATATGCCACACCAATGATCTTGGAGGCTTTTCTGAGAGAAATCCAATCCTTAGCCATGACTTATGCGCTCGCCATGAACTCATTACCACCGGCCGTCCCAGCAGTAAGGCCTTTGACACGGTTAGTCTTCTCGCCTAGATAAGTATCAAATCCTACTTTAGCGACAACAGCCAAACCGACCAAGAGGCCTTCTTCAGCAACCTTCTTAGGCTGGAAAGGTCCATCAAGGAGAGAAGGCATGATGTTCTTGATCATGCTCTTCGTTCCCGGAAGAGCCTTTTCACTGAAGGATGCATGTGTCCAGAGCTTACGTTTCTGGTGATCACCATCCACGACCTCTAGAACGAGTGTCCACATGGGCTTATTACTAGCCTGACTGCGGCTATATTCACAGTCAGAGATAATGCAGTTGTAATTACCAGCAGGAAGAAGTTCCCTAGAGAACTCTTCCACACCAGCCATATCAACTGTTAGATTGTCGTCGTCCTCAATAGAGGTTTCAACTTCAGTTTCTTCGGCCATAATATTCTCCTTATGTTGCCGATGTTAACCCAACTTGATTCCTACTGCCTTTAGAATTGAAAGCATAGTAGGATCATCAAAGTGAGTTCCTTTGTATGATGCCCATCTGCATTTAGCATCAAACCTCCCTACTCGCTGGACCCATAAACGTCTGGGAGCGGCTGTATTCTCAGTAGGCTGACCCATCTCCATGTATCCAACGATGTCTACAAAGCCCTGTACTTGTTTACTTAATTGACCAGTAAGGGCAAGTGTATAATGGTAGCGTTTTAGTTCGTCCTGATTCCATTTACATGCACATGTCATTAATACATGCATAGGTAAATCGCGCAGCCGGCGAACGAGAATCTGCATCTTGTTATTGTTCTGTTTGAATTGTGCCCATTCAGCTGTGGGGATGTCATCAGCTAGAGCCATTTGATCGTTGATACCTAAGACACCGTACATACAAAAGGTCTCGATCTCACTTAAGGTATCTACGACGAGAGTTTTATATCGTTTAGGCTTACCTACAGGTCTGCCACGGACTCTCGATTCTAGTTGCCGGAGCTTCTCTTCAGCTTCAGGGCCGGGTTGATCACGGAAAGTGCAGTGGGCAGTAAGCCACTCCTTAACTTTGTCAGCCATTGCGAAATTTGTAATCTTAATGACATCGAGTTTGTCAGTATGGCCTATCCTATCGGTATCGGTGAGACTGAGATCACCAGATTCAATATCAAGGAATAGAACGTCCCTCATTGATTCGATGTCAACGACGCTGGCAGCTAGTGTAGTCTTGCCTACACCATAGTCACCATAGAATAATGCGTTGAAGTATCGTTTCTTGTCAGCAAGTGGCTGAAGTTGAAATGGAGGTGGGTTTATAGGAGTGACTCGATCTGCTGTGGCTGCTTGAGGTGCTGTCGCCATGTGTCTGATCCTCTTTCTTGTGCGGTTTCAAATCCAATGTCCAATTCATATTCAAAATCGGAGCCGTCATCTAACGAGACGCACGGGCTCTTAAATTGACAGTCCCAGCTACAATCTTTAGTGGGATTAGGGTATAAAGGAAGGTTAGGATTAAGCATATCCTCACATTCTAATAAAATCTTAACCGATTCTGATGCAGACTGTTGTTCATTACGGGCTATATAATCACGTCTGATGAATCTATCGGCGTTTTCAGTCTCACCTTCCAATAACGTATTCAGGAATTTAACATTGTCACCAGGTGCTCGTTGTACATCACCATAAAGTGCTTTGAGGGTTTCACGGTATAGTGAGTGGGTAGTACGTTGTTGCTTATTGAGACTAACTCTACCTGATGCAAGGATCTTTGGCTCTTCGGGGACGGCCTTGAGATGTTGTTGGTATATCATACCTGCAATAGGCTCATTGAATAGTGCATGTGCTGCCATAATGTAGGCTGAGATTTGTGGGTCAGTTGCAAAGTGGTCTGTAGCTATTGTCTTAGCTGTCTTATAATCTAATACCCATAGTCTCTCTAGTTCATCTATGACTATTCTGTCGATTGTACCTACAAATACTACTTTGTCATATCCCCACTCCTCAAGCTTCGTCTGATCAAATGGTATAGGGATCTCAAAGTTAATTTCGACTACTGGTTTGCCATTCCGGTACCATGTCTTTAGAGGGTCACGATTACGAAGCCAATGATCAGCATAGTACTCCATCATAGCGAGCCCTAACTCGGTATGATCACGCCAATTCTCTGGAGCCTCTCTAGAGCCTGGGATAGTAGTGGCATCGAAGTAAGCTTGGAGTGCTTTAGCTGGATGTCCATATATATTATAGCCATGAAAATCTTCCGCGGCATAATGAACACCTGAACCTAACCAAAAGTAATCGACGGTTGTTTTAGGAGTAAGGTTCTTCCGCATATGAGATGACCAGCCCCATCTACGGCGACAGCGCTTAAAATTTCCACGGTCACTTGTACGGATTACCGCTACACGCACGTTGGCTCCCTCCCTATAGCTATCAAACATTATAACAGATTTTTGATAGTCCAATCAACAGGAATTTAAAAGTCGTCCTAAAAAATTTTTGGATTTAGTCAAAATTATGAAGGCCCACTCCCTTTTAAGAAAGTGTGTACTGGCATTGACATCTTGATGCTAACTGCTTTGCCCGATAGGACATCCATAGCATGGTCTTCTATGGTATTCTCGTGGTGCAAGTAATATGACATCACAGGATGGTGTCCTGTCATCCTTCTAAGCCGAGCCTCTGCTTGATCATGTACATTGGGGTCCCATACAGGCCCAACGGTATAGCATATGGTAGCTGGATCCAATTCAAATGACTCAGCAAATAGCGTGGAACAAATCATTATACCTTTGGTCCTTCTAAAGTGAGCGATGTTATGGCTGATATCCTCAATGTCCATTCCACCCCTCAAAGATATAATGTACTTGAGCTTTTTACTCCTCAGGTATTCCTCAAAATGTTCAATTGCCTTTGTAAATGGGGTGAATATAACGCAATGTCTATCCTCTTCAGGGCTGTCTAGTATACGTTCCGTGATAGCTTCTATGGCAGCACCTACACCCAGTTTGGGATTTAGCATACGGGGGCATACCAGAAGTTGTCTCCACCTAGTGTACTGACTGAGGGTATTTGGGGTAACGAGGATATCATCACCAATTTCAGCTATCTTATCCTCTGTCAGATCTTTGTATATCCTAGCCTGTTCTGTAGTCATCTGGATAGGTATTCTTTCCCTTGTTAAGGGGGGTAGATACTTGTCGGCTTCTTCACGGCTAATAGCATATACAAATGGCTTGAGGATCTCGCGGAGTTCTGCTGCGTTCTGTGGGACACCTATCTCCATCCCGAAATGTCCCTGGTGGACATCGTGGTACCTATCGACAAATTTCCAAAATGAACTGAAACGCTTCCGATTGACTAGGTACAGGGAGGTCCAAAAGTCTTGTGGTCCCCTAGATATAGGAGTGCCTGTGAGAAGGTAAAGGTGTTTGGACTTAATAGTCCTGAGGAGCTTAAACCCCTTCGTACTTCTATTTCGGATTCTGTGACTTTCATCACATACAATAACGTCAATATTCAATTTAAGAATATGAGCATAGTCAGATATAAAGCCCTGGTAGGTACAACTAGCAATCCAATCCCTTTTACCCCAAAGCTCACGCCATTCAACTACTCTCTTTCGTTTAGAACCCCTTATAATGGTCATCTCATCTAGGAGTTCAGGAGCCCACTTCTTAATTTCCTTTTTCCAGGAATACTGGGCATTTTTAGGGCTGATGATCAACCATCTGCGAGACTCTTGGGTCCTATTCGCAATTATGGTAACCAACGTCTTACCCATACCCATGCGGAGTGATATAAGAGCACGCCCTTTATCTAGCATTAACTTTAGGGCATTCTGTTGAGGGGGACTAAGCTCATAAAGTATCATCTTATCTTCCTGTCGTATCAGGGAATCTTATACGTGAGATCGTATCCTGTAATCTGAAGACCTTAGCTTCGAGTTTCTTATTTGTCTCACGCAACTGCTTTATCTCTGCGGCGTGGTTCTCAATATCAATATCCTCAAGCTCGGACACTACTTTGCGCAGCCGCTCTATTTCTTCTTGAGCATCAGCTTTACCTAATATCTTCATAGCATGTTCCCTTCCCTATGCCAGTAAGAACAACCAGATTCCCCACCCGACGATCAACAAAGCGTCAATCGCGAGTAGTAACAACCCTATAAGTACCATATATGCGCTAACCACCTGTGCTACGTGATTTCCTCCTGGAAGTAAACGAACGGCCTCTAAATAACCAAAGATGGTTAGAGTCAGGCCAAGCGCGAGAATTACTCCTATAGCGATAGCCATGATAATCTCCTTTGGTATTGGCGGCCCCGGTGTCGGGCATTACAAAGAGCCAATCAAATGTCGAAAGTACAGACACCCGTACTCAAAGGCTCTTGCCGCCAAACTTAATAGGGTGCCCCGAACTACAGAAGGGCAAGTAATGTAGCTCGGGGCGAGCTCTACGCGACGACGTGTAGAGCTATCCTCTGCGCTCAGAGAGAGCTTGTCCCGAAGCACCTCCAGCAGCAGGCGGATTATTTAACGCAGGCGTTGCTATACGAGGTGGTTGTGTTACCTGCGGTTGTTGTTTCGGTGCGAGACGTTGATATAGGAGAGTCCGAATCTCAGCGAGTTCTGTCGTCAATTTGGAATACTCCATCAAAGCCAAGTTTTGACTGTGGATCATCATCTGGAATGTCTCCTTACTGATGACCATGTTGTCGTGAGTTAAATCTACAGGCTTTTCATTCATTTTCTTTTCCTCTTCCTTTCTGGTTACTACATCAAACCTTCTTCATATGCTAACCAATCAGGGATGGTAAGTATGAATAGTCTAGCATTCTTACCTTGTTCCAATTCCCCTTGAGACTTAGGGATCCAAATGGCATCATTAGGATTGTCCGTATATACGAGCCAAGCTTTCTCGGTCTCATGTTTGAGCGCAACATCAATGTCGACTAGGTGCGACTTACCTCCTACTTTGGTCATGTTTTGTACCAGTGCCATACACCTTTATCGCTCAATCTGTATTCACCAAGCTTGACAGCTCTGACAGGTGTGTCTCGTGAATACATTGCAGATATCATTGGCTCAAACAACGCTTTTGTCTTCGTCCAATGCGCGAGCTCCTGTCCATCATATGGACCACCAAAACATTCACCTGTGAATTTTTTCATTCGAACAAATCCCTCCATGCAGTAGTCAAAACCACTTGTACCACTCTCATGTCTTCAGCTTTGCGCCCTTCAACCTTATTGGTATGCCAAGACTCATCACATTCACCCTCCCAATCTGGGACTCTTGTTACGCTAACATTACCTTTAAGCCACCAATTTAAAGAGCACTTAGCATTTTGCTCAGTTGCAAACAGCCTTGGAGGCCCCCACCCACCTATGCTCATCCTTGTACCTGATTTCTGCCCAGCTAATTTAAGGTATCGCCCTGAGGGGATATGCTTGATGCAATAGAAGACCATATCCTGGTTAGTATCAGGTCTTAATTCATCTGCAGGTAACACATGCTTGTTTGGGTGAGTATCGATAGCCGTGAATTCTATCATGATATGTCACTTTCATCCCTGAATCCCAGGAATACCGGAAATCTGGGTACGTCGTAATCACCGATGTCTGCATATTTAAACTTGATGACTTTTCCAACAAGGGTATCCTTATCCTTCCAGTAGGCTTCTCTTTGAGCAGCATCGAATCCAGTCCCGACATTAAATGCTTCGGATAGTAGTCCATCGGCTTTGAGTCGAGTGACTTTAAATGCTCCAAGAGTTCCTGTCGGAACCAAGTGCTCTTTATGACCGCTTCGTTTGGTATAGCCACGTTCATCCTCCTCAGCGGGGTTGCCATTATGCATCTTCTCCTGGAACCCAATTATAACAGCTTCTGCATCCTTAAAGGGCTTGTACTTAAGGAGGTACCCTTGGTTGGTAGTTGACCTATTGTATTTGTAGGGGCCATCAGGACTACGTAATATGACCCCTTCAAACCCCGTCCCGAGACAACTCTCATAGAATGCTTGCATTGCCCATTCCATAAGGATGTGGTGAGTAAGAGCTACCTCTATTGGAAACCTATCTGAGGCTGTACTGTATACCCGTTGCCTAACAGATTTGATCCTCTCCTTAAATGGGAGGTCGGGACAATCCCAACAATCAAATACTACGTATATGAAGTCAGGTTTACCACCTTCTGACATGACTCCGCTACACGTTTTACGGTAGCAATCTTTCGCTACAGGATCGCCTACTATCAGCTCACCATCTAATCCATTTAGCAGGTCGCCCATATCTAAGATTTTGTCCTGTATGTGGCGGTTTCGAATAGGCTTCAGCGTACGAGAGTATGCCATGCCTCCCTTTATGATAGCACGGATCCCATCATACTTAGGTTGGACGTAAACAGGGTACTCCTGCTTCTCAGGGTCATACTTCCCTGCGAGCATCGGCTTTATTATAACATTCCGTGGTATAAGACGGTCGGTCATAGTTGATCCTTCTCGCTCTGCATGGCTTTGTTCACTTGCTCCATTAATTGTCCGTGAGCATGGCCTAACTTAATTAAGACTTCCAAAGCTTGCATATGTACTACGACTCTCTTCTCCACAAGGTCCTTACGTTTAGCCTTATATTCCCTTTCTGCGTATGCCTTGCCGTATCCGAACCCATCATCATAGCCTTTTTGGAAAGCTTCATCTAGTCTCTTTTGATATGTACGGTAGGTTTTAGGAATTAAAATGCTCATGATATATTCACCCATCGCGCAACCGTCACAAGTAAGTGATCATAATCTTCGGCAGTGGCTTCTGTAAAGAACTTGTTGAGTTCCTCAGCCTCACAGCCTACCGATTTAAGGAGCTTCTGCGTTCTACTAAGTATAGCAAATGCATTACCATCTTCTTCAGTTAGATTGACATGCACGTGAGGATACTTTGGGACTTGATCCATATTTCTATCCTTTTCAATGACTCTTGGGTATGCCCACTCCAAATCTTCAAGAGAGACTACTGTTGTAGTAAATGGGTGATGTCCAAACTTAACGTAGGCGTGGACATCAGTATGCCCTACTAAGACACCTTCTTGAGCGAAGTCTACATCATCCCACCATAGGACCTTTCGTCCTAGATCCTCTCGTATGGGTTCTACAGCCATTCCCATACACCATTTTCATCTTGGTACTGTATTCCAGTACACCCAAAATTGGGGCGCCCAAAATCGTCAAGGGGTTCAAAGAGTGTGACATCCATATCTTCTCGGTCAATGATAATCTTACCCTCATAAACAAGGTTTTTATCATCATCGTACATACGGAACTCTTCACCATCCCTAAGTGCTCTAGCAGCATCTTTGTCTGTAGTACCACTGGGACCGCTCAAACCAAATGCTCTTGCGTTCGAGCCTAATTTGGCCTTAGGATCAGCAAAGTGATCTACGGTAATTATCCAACAGTAACCTTTCATGATTTTGCCCTTCTGTAGTTGAATGCGTATTATTATATTATATAGCAGACCTCATGAGGTCTTCAATAGGCTTTTTCAAATTAAAATTTTCCCGCTTGCTACCGCAGACTACTGTGATCTTCTCGATTCTCTTCCTCCTGAGGGCTTCCAAGATCGTTTTAAACTCAGTCTTCCTTAAGGCATCGGAGCGTCCAACGTCAAGGAATATCATAGCGTGCTTTAAGCTCACGACTCCAATAACTACCTTAGATTTATCAGGGCGTGTTGTTCCAAGACCAAACTTCCAACTACAATAGAATGTTCTGCATTCCTCTGGGCGGGCTTCATATATTTTACACCCACTACCAATTTCACACTCTTTGCACCAAGAACCTGCTGGAGAGTTTATAGGCTCACCTATGCCGATAAGTTTACAACACATAGTGCATGAGCCGCAAGGACGATCCTCACGAACCCTTTGATCTGACAAGGTAACGTTCTTCACCTGTTATCTCCGTTTGCTTTTTGAGGTTTGCAATTGCTTCTGCTTCAGTAGATCCATACCCATAGGGGCCGAATTCTTCCTCTCCATCATAGTGTGCTACCCAGTCAAACATACGTTTGGGTACGGGTGGACAAATGTTCTCGGTTACTATCTTCAGTTCTTGTGCCATTTTCCTGTCTCCTCTAGGGCTTTCTCTAGCTGTTCTATCCTATTGCATGCCTTATCCATTGCTCTCTTACCTTTTTCCAATGCATCTATAGCTCTTTCCATCTGTGCGTTGGAGATATCCATAGCCTTACTCAGCAGCTCATTCGCTGCTTCAAGATTAGCTATCAGGATTATGTCATCAGCATCACGCATCACTGACCTCTATTAAATTAACCCAGCCACTGAAAGGATTGAGAAGGTCGCCAGTGTCGAGTTTGTTCTCGTTTATGAATTTGTTCAGGTACCCTATGTGCTTACAGGGCTGTCTGTAGCTGGGACAAGTACACATGTACTTATTCTTGCCGGAAGGAGCAGGTGAAATGTAATATGTGTTTAGGGGATTGAGGTCCCCATCAAGCTTACCGACTGAGAAGCAGAGGTTGTTAGGTTTTGCCATCCGGTGTATGCTGTAAAAAAGGTCCTTGATAACCATCTATTCCTCCATGTTCGAAAAGATCATACCGCTTATGAGTAAGCCTAGTATATAAGCATTCACGGGGCTATATACATTCTCAATTATAAACCAAGCACCTGCGAAGCAACAAGCGACTATCATAAAAGAATTGAACATCATCCCATGCCACGTTTAAATCTGGCGTTCTCGTGTATCCTAATACGTAAGGTTTCAAGGCGCTGTTGGAAATGATCAGCCTTACTCTCAAGCTCTTTTAACTGAGAGAATTCTTTGTCAGTTATCTCCAACGTATAGAGATTTGGCTGCTCCCTAACATTAAAGCAGAGATCGCTTGGATGTGTAACATCGATAGTAATAAATGGCATTACTTCTTCCCCTGTCGTTTGCGCTGATATCGGTGAGTATTGCACTTATTACATACGAATACTGCATACTTCCTCTTTGTCTCGCAGTCTTCTACGTATGTAGTCTGAGGTACTAAGCGACCTCCACACTTACAGGTTTTTGGCATCATACTTTCCTCTTGTTGGCAGCTTGTTCTTTAGCTGTTGCCCACTTCACATTTCCTGGATAGTAATTCCCCTCAACATCGATCCTGTCAATAGAATACTGCTTTGAGGGTCTGGGACCAATGTGATTGAGGAACTCCTCGAACCCTGTGTCTGGATGCAACCAATCAGGGTGAATTTCTATCCCTCGACCACCATAGTGTCTATATGCAACATGCGTTGGAGTATAACACCTTTGCTGCATCATACACCAAATGCGGTACTCTTGATTATGAGTGGTTTTTATTGTTTTATTGCACTCACCACAGTCACGTCTGGGAGCATGTGTACGGATTAGGTAATATTCAGGGAGAGTTAAACGGCGTCCGCAAGTGCATTCAATACGCCATTTCTTTCGGGTGTTATAGGACCCCTTTCTAGATGGGCGGGTCCTTCCGAGTAACTTTAACTGCCCAAGCGTTAATCCAATTCTGAGGTTTTTGCCCTTCATGTGTACCTAGATATAAATGCGGGACCCTACAGCCAACAGAAGGGAGGTAACAAACTATCTACCATAGAGTCCCTACCAAGAGTAATTCTTTGCGCTCAGTAGAAAAGGAGCTTCCAATGACTAAGCTGCATCTGCCGATGCACTACTTTTACGCTGGGAAGTACTCTTAGATTCTTGTACGCCTTTCAGTTTGGGAAGTGAATCGCCTACAAACTCGATATGATAACCTAAAGCCTTAAGGGCGTAAAAAACCCTAAGGGTGGCGTTCGTACTTATACCACAGTGTGCTGACACTTCATCAGCCAACTTGGCTTCCTCTGATAATTGTGCCATAACACTTCCTTTTATTCGGTACCCAAAGATGTTGAATTCTTCCATTAAATATATTATATAGCATCCCTTTGGGCAAATCAAGAGTCCAAATTTATTTTTTATGGAACAGGATATATGCACATCCATGTCGGACAGCATCACGGGCATGCCTCTGTCCTTTCTGATAAAAACCCCATCTCTTGAGTTTGTCATCTGTGCAGAACTCTTTAGCGAACTGAGCCATCTGCATAACTGGGACAAGCCCTTTCGTATGAGCCACAGCATAGATAACGCCTATGAATTTGGGTGTATGCAGTTTCGACCAGGAGTGATCCTCTGTCTTCCATCCATATACTCTATAGTCCTCAACTACAAGGATATGAGGATCAAGCCCATCTAGCAAATATTGAATGGATTGGATCCCCTTGAGCATGTCAGATGTATCTACTTGCCCCCATTTAAATAACACGACCTCTTTAATTGTGCAATGAAACACCGCCCATCCAGTTGTCTCACCTGGATCGAGGCAAAGGAGTGTTTTATAGTTCTTATTGAAAGCATATGCAGGGCACACAAACTGCTCTAGGCGGTGGAGCTTAGTGGCGAGGACGTTAAAACTGGGGCCTGTTTTCACTTGCTCTTACTTCCAGGGAATTCAACTACATTGTCTGCTTCATGCTCAACATGCTCTTCGGGTGCATTACCAGGTTCATCGAGGATTCCTGTAGCAGGAGCATCTTCTAAATCACTAGGGATGGGACCTCCTATAAGCCAGGCTGCTACCTGAACCTTTCTACTCGATGCGAATGCAGATTTACCAGGATCACCTATTGGCTTGGCTTTACGCTTTTCTTTTCTGCCCTCTTTCTCGTAGAGTACCCAATAACCAACTTGACTTGAACCAGGAATTCTTGTTCCATCTGGATTAACCGTATAGGTTTCGCCTTTGACTACGCCAACATATTGCCATTTTCTCAAGAAACTAAACATGGGACACCCTTTCGTAATAGGAATGAAAGTGAGGCGGTATACTCTCACGGGGGTGCGTATCAAATATACCGCCTCTAGGGTCTGGTTTGGTTGCGAGGCCTATCAGACCCTATTCGGTTTAGCCCTCCTCGGGATCGATATCATTATCCTCTTCTGGCTCATCGGGTTCCTCAGCTTTGGGTTTCCCGCGTTGAGCCTTCTTGACTTCCATCTCCTTGGTTGCCGCGAAGACGATTTGATACCGAACATCCTCACCGGTAATCTCCGTCAAGTGATCGGCGATCTCTCGGCGTGTCCAACCATACTCACCACTCGGATCGGCCAGCTCGCGGATGTAATCAACCCGCTTAACTTCCTCGTTGGTTTCTGCATGGATAACCATTTTGAACCGACCGTCTGTCTTTTCTTCGACGGCTACTTCTTCTTCGTTGGTTTCTGTCGCTTCAGCCATTAGTATTCTCCTTTCGGCTGGTTAGATAATATTCTGCTTAACATCCATTATATTAAAGCAATTCTTGGACGTTTTCAACTCTTTTCTTATTGTCGGTTCTCATTTTCTTCGCAAACCATAATGCATAAGGTTATTAGCTTTACCTCTGCCTACGATACTTGCGACTGATGAGATCATTTGTTTATGTGACTGTATATATCTCCCTAGCCTCCTTGAATTTGTTATTTGAATGCACTGCATAAAATCTTCCTGCTCTGCTGCCCATATAGCTATGTCAGATGCTGTAAACCTGATATCATAGCAACCTGAGCCCCTCCTCCTAACGAATTCAGAGTATCTAATTAGCCCCTCCAGAGCCCAATCACTCTCACTGATAGCCTTATCTGATCTACCTGAGAGGTATTCAGGGATCCAATCACTGTCCATACCGAGAGTCTCAGCCATCAGTACAAGAATCTGTTCGAAGTTGATAAGACGATGTCTTGCTTGATAATTTGGGTTCCATTTCTTCTCGGCTAGTCTAAAGAATTTGGATAGGATATATAGATGATGGCTAATCCAGACGGCTCTATCACCGTGAAGTTCCATCTGATGTTTGGCCCAATCACTATCATATGTAATGTCAGCGATAGAGCTCTTATCTAGTTCTATAATAAATGCCCGTTGAATTAGGTCCGCATTAAGAAACGGCTGTTGGATAGCAGTTATTGCGAACACAGTATTAATAGGCACTCTGACTAACTCATTGTTGGAATATAGCTTCCTGGCTTCGATGTGTGGGGTAGGTTCTGTAACCAAACGGCAGATCTCATCTGAGAGCCTTTGACGGAGTTGCTTATCAACTAACTGGACATTATCCACCACATGTAACCCACCCGAATTGGCGATGGAGGCATGCCAATCCTTTAGATCTGCGGGGGCATTACGAAGGAGAGGATGTCCTACAAGTATATTAAGACGGAGTTCATATAGACTCGATTTCCCTGAGCCAGCCTCCCCAATGATCATTTCCACAGGCAACTGTGTTCCTCGCCACCTATACAGCCAAGGTGATATATAAAAGAGGAGCGTAGTCAATTGAGCAAGTCTGGGATCCTTCCGAAGTCTTACATTACCTATGACCTCTTCCCACCAAGGCTTTATATCTTCATCTTCCCTGAGCTTCAGTTGTACTAAGAGGTCACTGGCATCTATCCCCTTCACAAGCCCAGACTCGAACAAGACACCTCCTGTCCCATTATCACAGACCTCTACTCCCCCTGAGGTCACTTTAACATACTGTCCGTCATTGATCTGGTATAACACATTATCATCCTTATGGTTATTCCTACATATAATCCTATGAGGCTGTACTGTCTCAACAGGTTCCTCTGCAGAGAATTGGGTACCGAACCAAGTCAGAAGTTTATGGTCGGCCAGGGAGAGCCCGAACTCGTTATATAGATGACGACCAAACTCTGTGTCATTAATTACTTCTCGTGCGGTAGATACCATCTGTGCTTTGATAAGCCTACGGGTCAAATTGTCAAAATAATATAACTGGTCCTCACTTGTGCTTCGAAGACGTCGCCCACCAGTATCCATGTCACAGAGCACTGCTAACCCTAATGCCTGAGTCTCCTTGCGTGATAGCTTCGACCGTTGTAATTTCTTATTGACGAATTCTCTAACGTTGGGATGTCTCGGGAATGCAGTTCGTCTGTTTAAAGCCTTTGTTATGAGTAACTGTAACTTACCGGGTGACTCTGTTTGTAGGAAATCATCTATGCCCATCTTACCGTGAGGGTTAGTGGGTGGAAGTATTACTTGACGGATTTTGTTAAATGGTATACCTTGATACCTAAGTTCAAATCCCAAAGCCGCTGCAGCCCTCTGAACTTGATACTTCGTGCCCTTCTCGTCACTGTCATATATTATGATGATAGCCAGCTTCTTTTCCATAATGAAGGACGTAAGATCTTTAAAGCCCACAGCTAAGTTATCGGTCTCAGTTATCTCAGTATTAGCAGGTAACTTAGCTTTGAGTTTCGGGCGAAAAGCATCTGCCGAGATTGTCTCGAAAGAGGTATCCCCCGGAAGTATGAGTGTCCTTGTTTTCCAACTGTCCACGCCTCCTACCCCCACCGCCGGGAATCCCGCCTTAGTAGCAGCTGCAGCTTTCTTCTCCCCTTCAACGAAAAGGATGTAATCCCTCTTGTGTTCTCGAATTGCCTGTCTAAAGTTCTTAGGGAAGTAGATGTGGTTCTGACTGTTAGTAAGCTGCTTATATTTGTACCCAGACTCGAATATCCTACACCTGTAAAAGGGAAGAAGGTTACCTTGGATACTGTAATATGGTATTACGTAGCCTTCTAAAGCTGGAGGTATCGAACATGTTGCTCTTTCCGGGCTCTCTAAAGGTCTGATATCCATGTCAATGGACACTAGTCCCGATCTAGCCAAGTCTTCTTGTACAGTAGCCAAACCCATGGTGAGACTCCTAAACTTTATATAGTACTGGACGGTAATTGTTATTGTATAGGGATAGGATTGTATAGAGGTGATGTCTACCCGTAGGAGTCTCTCTAACCTCTTCACTTTCTATGACGATGCCTTCAGAGATCAGTCGTTGTAATACTGGTCTCCATATAGCAGGGGGTATTGCAGTACCGATACCTGTCTGTAACATAGAAGGCGATAGATGGGGATATATCGATAAGACATGTTCAATCTTCTGACTGATCGTCTTATCTATTAGCACGTTGTCCATTACTTATTAATCCTGTTACGTCGAGGGTTGATTCTTGATTCATCAGCGCCGCTTCGTAATTACGCCTTAATATACCAGCACAGTTTGTTAGGGGTAGGCCGTGCTTCTTGCTGAACACTTCTGCTGCCTTGTCACATTCGATTTTGGTTGTGTAGGTTCTTACGCCTGAATCCTTAGTACTTTCTCCAGATATGGTAGCCATTAACACAGCCATATAGATTACAGTGTTCGCCGCCATCACCTACACCGCCCTTCTTATCTCTTAAGCCTGCCGATCGTGTTATCCTTGAACTTGTCAACTTGCTGCTTAGTACATCCTGCCGTAAGGAATACAATAACACTCAGAACAAGGATGAACAAAGCAACTACCAGCATCTTATCTATGGTGGTACCCCACATACTTTTAGATTCGGGTTTGGGTTTGGCTCTTGGTTTCTTAGCCATTAGTATTCTCCTGTCATAGGTTGGAGCCCCGGATGGCCCTTCAGGGCTTCTTTCTCTTGACAATTTGGGCAGGGTACATCGGGGGCATGGGTGTACCCTAAACAGCAAACCGTACACGTATATGCATATACAGGTGTACGTATTGGGTCCGGGATTATTCTTCGTTCTTGGAAGTTCTGATCTGCATGATATCGATCACCTTCGTGTGCTTCGTTATCCATTCCATGTCCATTGACTCTCGGATCAATGAGGTGTTCAATCTGCTCTGCGATGTCCGTGTGATCTTGGCGGTATAGTTCTCCCCCTCGATCTCGTCCTCGTCCTCGTCCATTCGACCCTTCAGACCCTCCTTGAGGATCCCTTCGCGCTTCTGCAGCTTCTTGATCTGAGAGCGTAACCCCCCTAACTCGTCCACTAGAAATTCCGGCGTTGCATTGTGGAGTTTCTCTAACTCCCTTTTGTCTGCCTTTGATAAACCGGCCATAAAATCCTAACTCCTCTCCTGGGTTAATTTTCCATTGAAATGCAGTTCTAACAATAAATGGTAAAGTCCGGGTCTGCTTGTTCTCAAGGAGACGCATGGCTTTGTGTACAAGATTCTTGGCTCTCCAACGATAATACCCCCTATCAAGCATATAGAACTTATAGAGCGCACGCTTATAGAGGTGGTTACGCATCGCGGGACTCCTTAATTAGTGCCTTTACTACATAAGCCAAGTCCTCAATCAAAGCAGCAAGAGATGCTAATTCAGCATTCTCACATGGGCCTCTACTAGCATGTGAGCGACGTCGTTCACTTGCACGCCGCGCTATGTTGCCTGCTGACACTTCCAATACGTTTACATCCCTTTTTGTCATAATGGTTCCTTTTTGATTGCCGTGAAGAACCGTTGCCCTTTCCCAGATGCTGGGCTAACAGTCATGTGATCGAACCCAAGACGGTTGCCTAACTTCTTCCACGCCGAGTTAGCGTTCTCTTGTGGCGTGGGAGACATCGATTGGCCTCCACTCAAATACATCAAGGGCGTTGGCTTGCTCGCGTCCATGATAGCGGCTAAATCATCTTCGCTCATTTTAAATTCGACTCTGTTCATAATGGCTCCTTAAGGATGTGGGTTTCTCCAACGGTAATCAGCATGTCAATGAGAAGGTTCTGCATCTCCCTGCTACAGTCGTAAACATCATGTTTGAGATGAATATACTCCTCAATTAGAGTACCTGCTAATATCTTGATACCTTGATTAAATGCCATAGAGGCTATGAGTATGGTCTTGGTTTCCATATCTGCCTTACCAAGTACACTGGGACCTAGGGTCTCAACGATCTTAAGGTCATAATCAAGGATGGATTGAAAGCCTAATTCAGTGCACATGAGGAGTGCTCTTTCTAAGGCCATTTGCTGTACACTACAGAGCTTGTACTCTATAGGTGCAACTGTCTTATGGATGTGCTCTTGGTAAACATCTTTGACCGTTGGATTGACGTGTTTGCTATCTAAAAGGAGGTCATGCACTTCTTTCTTAAAGGCCCATGATAGATCACGCTTAGTAGATGTACTGGGGTCATTAGAACTTACGAACTGTTCAAAGCCCCTTGTACGAGTTGTTACCATGTCTCTAATGAACATACGGTTCTTAGAGACATAAATGGCCTTAGTAAGTAACTCGCCAGCTTCATAACCCCACTTCAACATCCGATCCTCAGTTAATGCAAGGGTCTTCAGTATATTGTAGCGGTACTTGGATTTGGTTGATCGCTGATATACCAATATACCTCGCATGAAGAAGAGAGTGTCATCTTCAGGATCCCCTAGACTCTTTGGGTGGACACTTATCTCGTCCTCGGTATATATGGGCTCAGTTGTGATGAAATATGCATCTCTCTTGTGGTACACATCAAGGATTTCTCTGCCAGTTACAATGATGGTAGTCTTATCCTTCTCCACTTCAAGTCCCAAACTAACAGTTACGGTTCCTCTTTCATCTAGGACGTTGCAATGCAACTCTCTATATGCCATCCACAGTTCCCAGTTCTTGCCGAGATCCGTTGTGAATCCCATATCCTCACCATTCATTGTGACGATATTGAAGTGGTCGTTGCGAATCTTGGCATTGCGGACTCCGAATTCATATTTTTCAAAGCCTCGGTAGAGAACAATTTTTTGACGGTTTCGAAGTAGGATTGAAATTGCATATTTCAGTCCGGTTCCGAAGTAGCCGATTGGGTTGTCGGTATCTTTGGAACAGACACCTAGGATCTTAACAGCTTCCAAATCAATGAGACCAGGATTCTGGAATACTAGAGATGGTACGGCTGAATGTTCAGTCATGACGGGACATCCTTATGTTGCTCATTATATTATAATATAGTATTATTAGAGGGCATTCAAGAGTCGAAATGAGGGTCTCCAAAAGTATTTTGGGAATGGTTTTGGTTTCGGATCCGGGTTTCGGTTTCGGTTTCGGTTTTGGATTCAGATTTGGGTTTTGGTTTCAGTTTTGACCCTATTGAGGGGTCCGATCTATAACTACTGCACACTTATCTTGGACTGAATCCATAAGGTGAAAGATGATAGTGCTAGAGGTCACTAATTCGTCGGCTATGAACCAATCAGTGCGTTGCGTGTCAGGAATCTGCGGTATGACACTCCTAGCCTGCTTCATCCATGCGTTTATGTTGCCTATTCTCTTGGGAGGGGGCATCGACCTAGTTATGTTTATATTCCTCTGTGGGTAACTTAACTGAACTCTTGGCATGTTACAATCCTTTCATATTCGACTTAATTAATTATATGAAATAGGTCTGTGGTCTATCAAGAGTCCAAATATATTGTTTTAGGACTAAGGACACGTGCTAGGGCTCTAGGGTTTTAAACCTAGGCTAGGGTCCCAGGGCTAACAAGTTAGACTGTGCCAACCCAAACTGTGTCACCGTGCCAACCCAAACTGTGCCACCCAGTCTGCACGGTCCAAGGATAGGTATATAGGAAGGGGCAATAAGCCCCCTCCAGGATGTGTTTGGTTGCTAGTTCATTGGTACCTCCTTTTAACTAACCTTGTGTAGGTCGTAATTGTCGATGTTGATCCTAACATACCTGACGTGGGATCCGTAGTACGCATCCATTGTCACGGAACTAGGATGGACTATGACATCGGCAAACTCTGCAGTTAGGTACAACTCTGCAG
>SDBT01001991.1_pt1 | contig 36617 bp, 34 predicted proteins | sample 2277101 | NCBI WGS metagenome assembly SDBT01 (sample SAMN10404973, study PRJNA504765) | marine sediment metagenome | isolation source: marine sediment core GS10_PC15, 103 cmbsf | place: Arctic Ocean: Southern Knipovich Ridge | collected 2010 | reverse complement strand
CAGCATAGATTGATCTCCAAACTTTTGAAGAAAAATCCAGTTTCGATTCCAGAGTTGGAAGAGAAAAAATCAAAGGTGGTTTTAGGTGGTCCTTTCATAGGACATCCTGATTTGAGTACTATATCAAAAAGCCAAAGGGAGCTAGAAACTAAACTCAAAATCGAGTCATTGAAATTGTTTAAGAAGAAATATTCTTACAGAGCTTCGATTTACGGTTAATCACTTTTCAGAGTTACCATCAGGGATTATCCTTACACTATCAGTAACTGCGACAATTGTAGTTTTGACTTACAGGAAAAAACTAAAAGATATAACAGTTTTCTAACCAGAATTAAGTATATTTTACTGGTAAATTAGGGTGCGAATCCCACTCCCCGCACCATTTCAAACTTAATTCTAAAAAAGGGGGAGTTTTGCGGGAGATATCTCCACCTGCATGGGATGCAATTCCCATCCCCAGCTCTGGTTAGTTAAATAAAACGTTACAATTCTTATGTTAGTCTGTTTGTTCTTGATCTTCAAGATCCTTGATCATATCTTCTAATTGTTTTCTCATTTTTTCAAAATATGGTTCTAATACTGATGCTTCTTCTGGAGATTTTTCCAAATCTCTATAGACTGGGGTAAACATTTGACTGGAAGAATTAATAATACTGTCATGGTATAAATTCCAAGCTTTTTTCATTTTCAATTGATTAGCTTCTTTTTCAGAAAAGCCTTCATTTAGAAGAACAGGTAGCAATCCAAAATTTGGATTGTTTATCACTTCATTAGCCTCTTTCTTCTTTGCTTCTTCCAAAAATTCTTTTACTGTCATGTCAGAGACTTTCTTACTCAAAAAAGACACCTTGAATTAAATATCATACTCTTAGAATTTAAAATCTAACCTTTAAAAAAAGGGGAGGTTTGCAAAAACACAGTGGTGATATCACCATCGTGGAACGAACAGCCATTCCCTTAATCTTTGGTGACATCTCCCGCAGAAAATCCCCTTTTTTAGGAATAATGCAATGGTTTCATCCAAAAACATATTGACTAGCTAAATGATACATTTAGTCAAATGTTTCTTGACAACCAGCACATGGATTGTTGTATCGGTGGTTCAGGTTTTGTGTGGATGATTAAATCCAATATGTCCAGGTCTAAGTACTAAATGTTTCTCAGATCTGTAAAAACTGTTGCATGCCCCTAGATTCTTTGAACATACGCGTTTATTCAAACAGAAAAAATTTAATTGATCTATGTCGAACTGTTAAAGCGTAGGTGGTTATTCTAAGTGAAGTATAAAATTGAGATTGAACGTGGGGGATGCATCGCCTGCGGTGCGTGCTACAGCACAGATTATTCTCACTTTGAACCGGACGAAGAAGGAAAGTCAACTGTGATAGGGGGAGAAACTGATGCCAATGCATCATCAGGAGTTTTCGATGATGATGAGATCGAAAACGCTAGAATAACAGAAGATTCTTGTCCGGTATCCATCATCACCGTAACAGAGTTGTAAAAGGGGCAAAAATAGCGTAACGTTTAAGGGTTCGCAGACGGATTTCCCTCTAAATACTTGTCTAGCGTGAGGAATGAATAATTGAGTTCTGAAGAAACGTTGGTAGAGAAGAAAACCAAGGTTCTCATAAAACTTCGTGGTTACAAGGTACTAAACAAAGAAGAGATGAAGAACGCCATCAGCTACAACATCAAAATAAAAGATAAAAAGAAGGCGATTCTCTGGGCAGTTACCACCGACGGAACGGTAGGAGTCGCATACATCACGCAACTCAAGAAAGCCATGGACGATGCAAAAATCGAAAACGGAATCATCACCACCATCGGAAAATACACTCACACAGCTAAGAGCCGCTCTAAACAAAGTGGAATAGAATTGATTCCAAAAATCTTTCCAGCATTCCAAATTTTCGACCACGAATTCGTGTCAAAACATGAACTTCTCAAACCCGATGAAAAAGAAAAATTTCTGGAAGACTACAAAATGCAAGCTCAGCAGTTGCCTCGCATAAACTCTTCTGACCCAGCCATCATAGCTGTGGGCGGCAATCCGGGCGACATAGTTAGAGTCATCAGAAAAAGTAAGACTGCAGGAAAATACGTGTCCTACCGATATGTTGTCTAGAACAAAAGTTTACTTAACTTATAACTTGTTAACTGTTGTTGTTTTCAGTTCTAAAAGAACAATGTTGAGAAGCAAAAGGAACCTTATTTTGTCCTTATTTTAATCTATAATAAATGAATTGTGTATAAAAAGTCAGAAAAATCAAAGGTTGAGATTCCAAGAATAAGGCACGGTAAGAGACAAACACTTGACACACTAATTAACGAAGAAGCTCTTTTATTGGCTAAGTTTCTAAGAAATGAAAGGCGAAAATGGACTCCAAGACTACCAACACTATATGCGTAAGAGCATAGTGGATTGAAAGCATCCGTACTTGCATTAGAATATTGATAGTTTAGCTTACTCGTAAGCGCCCGAAAAAATAATATACACTTTTCAACTTATTGTTATTCAATGATTCATCATAGAATTGAAAATACAAAAGACATCACCGGTATTTCTTTGACTGCTGGTCGGAAAGGAGAGAAGGTCAAAGTTGCACTAAAAGCTTTTATCACATCAAATGAAAAAATATTTTACACCGGCATCAGAGGCATTTATGGTATTTTTCTGCAACCATTTATTCAATTGGAAAAATGTAATCAATTTTTAATACTCCGTCATAAAGACAAGAGCGCAGATATTTACATTAACGATTTTGCACTAGTACTAATGTCTTTTGCATCAGTTTTAGAACCTGAAAAGCTCAATAGTTTTTCGCGTTCAAGATACATCTTTTTGAGGCTTTCATACTGTACGCTATTGTAGGCTTCACCCATCTTTCCTATGCTGTGACCTAACCAAAAATCTACAATCGTGTCAGGTACCCCGGAGTTAATCATTATAGAACCAAAACTTTCACGAAGAGCATGAGGCCCTAAAGGATTGAATGCTTTTCCGTTGTTTTGTGCGTCAATGAATCCGGCGTTATGAGCGACAATTTTCATCATGTTCTGCACAAGGTTAGTTCAATTAATAACCGGAAACTAATTCTGAAAAAAGAAAAACAGCCCGACTAAGATTGTTACATTTTTCTTGCAGAAATTTTCATTGATTGTACACAACTTTATAAGTAACTATAAATGTGATAATTTCAGAATTAGTGTTCTGACGAAACTAATTCTCTTAATGAAGAGGAGGTGCAAGCCGAATGTCTTATGGTGGACCAAGAGAAATGCACGATGCCGTCTGTGCTGAATGTGGACAAAAATGTCAAGTTCCTTTCAAACCTGACCAAAGCAGACCCATCTATTGCAGAGAATGTTACGCTAAACGAAGACCCCCGAGAAGAAATAGATATTAAGCTCTCGCCAGCTAGCATCTATTTTTTGGCATTCAATTTTTTTATGTTCTTTTTTCTTTTTACGCGGTGCCAAACCCCAGTATTCAAAGTATGAAGAGTGCACACCGTACACAAGCATACAGAGAACAGATGCGTGTATGCATGCTTGTTTAATAGAATCAAAAAAGTAGCTGATTACGCATAACTCGTACTTTGTATACTTTAGAGTAATTACAATTAAGGAATACTCAGCTTGCAATTACCAACTAAAAAGGGCTAAACTGTTAGTCTTCTTCGTAGTATATCAGGTCTTTTTCTTCAAGTGCTTTATGAAGTTTAGCAACCGCTATGTAAACGTCTTCTTCTTTTGTGGCACCTGTGCAAACAAGTTTTCCGCTGGCGAAGAGAAGAATCACAACTTTTGGTGTATCCATTCTGTAGATGAGACCCGGAAACTGCTCAGGTTCATACATAGTTTTTCCGAGAGAGTATGCACAATCTTCTAGCTCTATTCTCCCGAAAAGATTCGCTGAGGCAACCATGTTCACTACTCTGATTTCGGGTTTGCCAACGATTATTATCCCGATCTTCTTCAGTTCCCTTACAACCTTCAGAACAGCTTTTTTTGATTCATTCCCAGACTTGGCTCCGGTGCAAACCATCTTCCCCGTACTGAAGATTAGAATGGCAGTCTTAGGTTTTTTTAATCTGTAAACTAAGCCCGGAAACTTTTCCGGACGATACTCAACCAATGGATTGCCCTTAACAATAGCGTTCAGGTCTATCTTCTGATTCAAAGTAGCCGATGAGACTACATTTTCGATACGTATAGAATCTTCAACACTAGGCATTATTCAATCCGCCTTTATATCCATCATGAGTTTTGTAGAGTTATTTAAAGGGTTCTAGCTTATTACACCAGAAAGGCAGGTAATCACAAAAAAATGTCCTAAGAAAAGTTAACAAAACCAGACAAGAAAAATAGGAAAAAGGTAGCTTTGGGTAAGCTACTTCCATTTGTCTTGCAGGAACTTGGGGATACCCGAGGAGTCTCGTGGTCCAACTAAGACTTCCCAGTTGGAGAGTTCCTCTATTTCTCCGCTGATGCGTGCCGCTTTACCGGGTATTATCAGTTTTCGGTGTTTCACCTTTTCCTCTATCTTGCTCTCTTTGATGGCGTCTGCAACAGTTTCGGCAGTCATTTTTCTGCCTGCAACTCCACTGTCCACAGCGGTTCCCTCAGAGTCAACGACTAGGAGATACGCAGCAGTACCCATGGATTCTATGTCTTGTGCCACAGTGTAGTATGTCAATGCGAAGTTGGTTGTCATCATTACTGGAGAGTTTTCGTCAGGTGTTCCAAAGGTTCTCAATCCTGCGTCTACAGCGACAGGTTTTCGGGGGTCTGTGTAAATGTTTTGCCGCAATACAGTTAGGGGTAGAAGAGCCCAACCTTCTGTGCCATGCATAATCAAGATGTCAGCAAACCGTGTTACGAGCATGGATGCAACGTAGGCTTCTTTCCACGCATTCACTGTTGGAGAGTTTGCGGTTTCAGTCCAAGCAACAATAGGAATTCCTATTAGAGGATAACCTAGAAGCTCGTCGCCCATGTTGCATGCTGCTCTGCGGATCATAGTGAAGTTGTTGATTGTGTCCACTAAACCTGCATGGGTAAAAGTTCCGGGGTCTAACACAAGGTCTTCGACGCCGTATTCTTTCATTGTTTTTACTAATGATTTAAGAAGGGAAATGTCGTTTGGTGCTGAAACAGCTAACGGACAGTTATACATCAACGCCAGTTCTGCCATCTCTTTCCAGTTGTCTTTGGTGACGGCATAGATTAGAGGTCTAGCTTTTGGAATTGCCATTAAACCGCTTTCAAGAATGGTTGGATCAAATGAGCAAAGAATTATTGGCAGATTCGTGTTTTCTGCAACTTTCTTAACTGTGGCTTTGAATTTCACGGCGTCGTTTGAAGTTGAACGAATAGCAATCATTTGCAGCTGAAGGTTGTTACCGATGTAAAGATAAGTAAAGTCTTGGGTCTTCTTCACTCTAGCTAATACTTCTTCGTCAGACATTTCGTCGGTAACATCAATGGCAATGGCAGTTGGATTAGTGTATGTGAACTCGTGACGATACATAACCAGCTTTCCGCCAACATTAACCGCACGGTCGCCAACGCCAACAGTTACCTCTTTGACTGCTGGTTTAAGCATCTCTGAGAGCTTTTTGTAATTCTTTTCGTATTCTTTGGTCAGAAGAGGAGGACACTGATCTATGCTGACTTCTCGGTTCACCAATTTCGTGGCAAAAGCCATGCAGTTGTCTTCTCCACATTCTTTGCAGTTTGTTTTAGGAAGCAACATGTAAACGTCGATTGGACTAAGTTGCTTTATTCCACCCTTAGTTTCTTTTCCAGACATGTCTAATCATTCCTCAAAATTTTGCTGATACCCAGTTAGCAATCTTTGAAATATCCGCGGTGCCTGTTTTTTCTGTCAATCTTTTGACAGTGTTTCGGAGGGTTTTGACGGCTGCAGGATGCAACATCATAAACAGGTCAACACCAGCCAACAACAAAGTTAAACCGGTCACAGTTTCCCATAGAGGTCCACGAAGTTCTCTAGCTCCCCATTGGGGATCCATTTTCTGCCAAGCTTCTCTTGCTGCCCAAGCGTTAGTTGTTCCAGAAGACATGGGTTGCTGAAGTTCGGGGTCTCCCATCAACCCAGCTAGTCGAGCACGTTCCATAATTGTGTAGGCGTAATCAAGTCCATAACCTAGCGCTGCTGTTGTTGTATCCATTATTATCTGCTCTTTGGGTAGATATTCAAGAAGGCGCCTGTTTAGTTCTCTTGCTTGGTTTAGATCCATTGGAGAGAAAGCTAAAGCAACATGACCATACTTCTTAATCAGGTTAGCCGACTTTTCTATGTCCATATCCAAAGTAACTGTACTTATGAGAAGTCTTTCGCCCTCAGCTGCCGCAGTTACTTTCTCAAAAACTGCTAAGTCTTTCTTGGGGTCACCACATCCGCCTACAACAAGGGGCACATCAACTGCCTGAAGTACATCTTCAACAGTTTTTGCGGCTTCAGCAGGTGTTGAAGGCTTTGGGTTTAGTGGATCAATGCTAACCAGATGGAGCGTAATCATGTCTGCTCCAAACTTTTCAACTGCAAATTTTGCCCACGACACAGGGTCTTCCATTGCATCGTTAAAGTTTGTTTTCACAGCTTTGGGTATAGGCACTTTGGAGTCGAAAACATCAAGAGAAATTATGGGAGAGTTGATTATAGGATGTTCAAAGGTGTAGAAGGCTGGAGACTTTTCTCCACCAATAACGATTGATTTTCCTCGGCTTCCACCTTCGCTCTTTGTGGCTCCAAGCTTGACTTCGACGATTTCTCCCAGATACTTCTGTATAGGAAGAGTGAATGGAGCTTCCAAAAGTGATTTTGGCTTGACTTTTGATGCAACCATTCTTTGGATAGCAGGTAGAAATCCTGGCTGATACACGAACTCCAGTTTTTCAACGGTCATATCGACATCTTCGAGCTCAAGCTCGTCGGTACCAGTAAGCAGGTCCAAGAGTTCGGGGGGAAGTTTAAGGTCAGAGTTTTTTTCTGCCCGTTCAGACATAGATATTCACCTTTTTGGTTTGTCCCGTTTAATGATTACTTTTTCTGCGTGGATTTTAGCGTTTATGAAAATTATCTTGAATCCGCCTGCGGCAACAGTTGCTGTAGAAACTGGAAATGCTGTTCCTTCTAGGGCTTCTTCGCGTTCAGTGGCAGGTGCGGCTTCAGCTGTAGCTTCTTTCCATCTTTGGACAACAGGGTGACTTTTCTCCTTGAGGAAAGTCGTTAGTTCGTCAACTGTCTTTGCGTCGTTTTCTGTAGCTACGTTAGCTATAGCTTCTTTTGGCATGAAGTCTTTGACGCGGTCCTTAATGCTTTGCGGCATCCAGACTACGCGGTCCCAGCCGCCGTCGGCTTGTAGGAACTTGGGTGATCGTATGTATTCTATAGCTATACCGTGGAAGCCATCTACTTGTCTGCCTCCAGCGCCAGAGTCGGCTAATGTTGAGAAGGCTAGTCCGTTTACGGTTACTCCTTTGAATCCGCGGTCAACTATGCCGTAACCTTCTACTTCGGGAATGTAGAATGCCATAGCTTCGAAACAACCGCAGGAAGTGTGTGGATAACCGAAACCAGTATACATCCATACTTTGTCAACTGCGCCCAAGGTCTTCTGTTTGATTGATTCATTGATTCCAGAGAATTCGCCTTTTTCTGCATCAAGCATTTCTCCTTTGTTGATAGCGAAAACTGGACCTTTCGGGTCGACCTGTGCAGAGGCTCTGCCGTCGAACCAACTGATTGATCCGCAGTTTGAGTATCGTTGTGGAGTGATTATGCACATGTGGGTTGGCGCGAATGATTGGCACAAAGTGCAACCGTAGAATGTGTCAACTTCTTCGTCTTTCATTCCTCGGGCTTTTGCATCTCTGGCTTCATAAATTTCCGTTGCTTGATTATGCATTTCTTTAACTTTTGCAGGGTCAGTTATGAAGGTGATTTGAATCTTTTCGATGAATGGCAACTCGCTTTTGTAGAGTCTTGCCAAAACTTTTCCAAGGTAAGTGAAGGAGTTCAGTCCTTTCTGGAAGGATTTCTTGCTTACACGTATCCAGATGTCGTAGCGTTGGTTCAGGTGCATGATTCCTTCGATGAAGTTAAGGTATTCGTGGATTCGACGTTCGGTTACACCTTCAAGATCCTCTTCAATGGCTTTGCCCGCGACCTCTATGTAGATTCCAAAGGGAACATTGCCGCCTTCTGGTAAGTCTTTGAGATCAGGTCCGATAACTGTGACCTTTTCGTCTTCGATTTCATCCATTTTTTTGGCGCGTACTAGTTCGAACTTTGCTGGCTGTTTTGGTCCTCCTAGTTCTACTTGCATGTTGTTTCTTCGGATTCTTTCTCCTTCGTAGATTACTCCAACATCCACGGGGATGTCTTCAAACATTGACATTCTTTTAATTTCCTCCTAACTTGTTTATAATTGTCTCAAAACTTTGAGTCCATTCCTCGACTTTGAGGTTTGGGAAAGACCAACTTGCATGGGGGTTATAGTACCTATCCAAGCTAATGGTCTTAAGATTTGTGGAAAAGTGCTTCAGTCCGGACAAGATTACAAACTCCATGTAATATGGTAGTCCCATGAACAGTGCGACATCATATGGACCTTTTCCGTCTAAGCCATTCCATGTTGGGTCTTTGAGTCGGTTGCCAATATCCATAGCGGACATCTGGGCGGCTGGTTGAAATCCTTGTTTCACAAATTCCTTTATTGTATGTGCGGTGGCAACAACTGGGATGCCAGTGGCTTTGTTTAGGCGGATGGTGTAGTCGATCATTTTGCCAGTGTCTGAGTCAGTTTTGGTGGATAGATGCCCAACAATGATGATGGGACGTTTTGCCCGTTTTATCATTGCCGCAGCTATTTCAGGTTTCGTAATGACAAGAGCCTTTTGTGGTCCTGCAATCTCTGCTGTTTGCCAAGGTTCTGCTTTTGTGCTCATTTTTATCAACCTCTTTTCCTAACCATTCTTTTTAATAGAGTTGGGTCTGGAATTCTTGTTTTATTCCAATCATTTTCTTCGAGGATTTTGAGGACCTCAGGTTTCATGGTGATGGGTATGTCCATCTTGTTTCGGACATACAGGTGTACGTCATCGGGCATAACACCATAGTAGCGTTTGTGCAGGTCAATGTAGTGGGTCAATTTCATGCTGCGACCTTTAGTGGTGTCGTTAGGTCTCATGCAGAGCTTTGCTATCATCACAATTGCTTCTTCCTTAGTTTCAGCAGTAGTGAATAGGTGCTCAGGGGTTGGACCTGTGTATACTTTGTCGCCTGTTCTGGCGTCGTATACGTACCAATCTTCCTTTTTGTCTTTTCTTCCAAGAAGCATACGCCTATACTTGGATCCATGCGGACCAACGATTACAGGCACTCCAAGCCTCCAGAAACCAGCAGCTATTGACGCCGCCTTCTGGGACATGGCTCCCCAAGCGAGTCCAACAGCTCCAACTCGGTTGTGGATGTAATCAGCGATTTCCTCGTAATTGGCTCGTATGTTCCGTTTTGCGAAGATGCTTGCGACTTTGATTGCTGCTCCTGCTATGTGGGAGTTAGCTACACATGAACCAACGTTTAGGATGCCTCCAGCTTCAAATCCGCCAGGATATTTCTCGTAAATGGTTTTTCCTTCTTCGTCTTTTACCATGGCTGCGGACATAGCTGCACATCCGGAGAGGACAACAATGTACCGGCGTTTAGCGAATTCTTCAGCGATTTCTGCAACTGCCGCGTTACCATCAGGATAATTGGCACATCCTACTATAGCCACGATTCCAGGAATTTCACCGAGAACTAGGGGACCTCCAACATTTCGTATCTCTACGTCTTGGATACCGCCTCGCCCAGAGCGCATCATGAATTTTTCGCTCAATGATTTGTCTTCTCCTGCCTTTATCATGAAGCTGTGGAGAGGAAAATCTTTGGGACAAGCACTATCACAGCGGGCGCATCCTACACAAACATCTAAGATTTCAGCAAAGGGCTTAAGGTTGCCTTCAGCTGCTGCTTTCATTGCTTCAGGGATAGGCTGGTTATTTGGACATGCTCGAATACATTCATTACATCCACTGCATGCTTTACCTGCTGCAATTATCTCATCTATCTCTGGAATTATACTGAACTTGTTTCGTTTCGGGGCAACAGCCATAACAGCTTCAACAGCAACTTCTCCAACTTTGTCAGAATCTAAAATAAGCACACCAGGAACTTTGCCTTCCACTAAATCGGCTACGAGTTCTTTCGCTGAGTCCTTGGTCCTGTTTTTTAGACCCAAACAATTTTTGGGACTTGATGCAATTACTGGAGTTTTGACTTTTTGTGCTTCTTCCAATGTATCTGCTCTGATACATTGCTCGTCAACGACAATAAGGTCAGCTAGTCCGCTTCTGATGTATTTTAGTTGCCAAGAAATGGGACCAATTACCTTAGCTGACGGCTCGTATCGAGTTAAGTCGTGAGCTGTACAACATATTCCAACGACTTCGACTTTACCCAAGAGCTTCTTTTTCGTCAGGTAGTCAATTATTCCAACGCTTGACGGAACGTTGTGACCGATTACAAGAATTGTGGGTTTTTTGATGTCTGCTACTCCGAAGCCCAATTCTACAAGTGGAGCTTCAGGATCAGCTTTTGGAAAATTGTAAACTGAAATCTGGGCTAAATCCGCGATTTCCATTCCGACTTGATCTGCCATTCCAACGTGGAAAGCTTTTGACTCGAAATCAAGGTTGCTTCCTTCTTGTCCAGTGTGTGTAGCTGAAAGACAGTGTGTAACTTGTTCTTCTGCCCAATCCAAGGCATCCTTCATATCCTGTAGGGTTTTAGTTCTGATGCCACAGACTAGACGGGTTACGGGCGCGTTTATGTCTATGTTTAAGCCTCCGTGGTCAATGGGAAAGTTTCTTCCATGTTTCTCTATCAGGTGATGAACTAAGTGTCTTGAGTGTGAGATGTGGGTAGCAGCTCCGATACAGCAGGCAAGGAGAACAATCCTCGACGACTGAGCAGCCATGTTTAATCCACAGGCCCCTCGTTTGTCTCCTGACAAGTCACATTTTCCGAATGTACATAGACAGCAGACGTCACAGAAGGGCAGATAAAATGGTTTGTAGCGCTGCAGAAGCTTGAAGTCCCAATCTCTCAAATCAATCATTGATGGGAAAGGAGTTGGACCTTCAGGTTCTTCCCAAGTGTCATCGACAATCTTGCCGATGGACACTTCAAGATCTTTTACAACAGCAATATTTGTTTTTAGTTCTTTTACTTTAACAACTAAACCTTTCTTAGCCAATTTAAGCTACCTCTAGTTTCAGTTTGAAATTACTCACTGATTTTGAAGCTTATTTATCTTTCGAAAAACCGAAAAAAAGAACTGTTTCCACAAAAAAGAAAAAATTGAACCATACAAGGATTATTGATGTCTTTTCATGAACAAACTATGATGTGTGAATCAGTTAAAAAAATAAACAGTCAGGTCATGTCGTAAAGTCACGAAAGAATTTAGCCAGAGAGACAAAAGAAAAACAATCAAGGTTAAGTTGTTCTGAAAATCAGAGAACTTATTAACCCTTTTACTGATTTAACGCAAAGAACTCCGCAATAGTGGAAAGGGTAGCCTTGACGAAATTTGATGAAGCACATTGCCATAAATGGTCTCTTCTACTGAAGGAACGAAAAAGAAAGATAGACAACACCATAGAAGCTGTAGCTTCTGGAGAGTTTGAAACATCAAAAAGGTTTGTTGACGAGGTTTTTCATGGTTCATCTGGTAGAAACAGTGATCCGGGCATGGAAGGGTCGTTGCTGTATCACATGGCTATGATAAGCAAAATGTCCGCAGAATCACGGGTGATCCTTGAAGAACTGGGAGTTGATGCTCCATCTATAGAGGGGGGGCTGTGGAGGTTTTACAGTGATTTCGTTTCCGACGTTAAGGAGCTGTTGGAAGGCATTATAGAGTTAGACGCCAATGTTGTGATGGCTGTTAAGAATCCAGCTCTTGGCGTCGAAGAAAAGATTCGCCTTTTCATGAGATTAAGTGAAGAGACAAAAAAGGTCGAAGACCTGCTTGACAGAAAAGACTGCAGAGCCAAAGATAGTGTCCAGAAGTTGTTTCTTGATTGGACCAAGCACATCACTGTGATGCGTCTGCGGCAAGAATACGAGACAATGAAGGGTTTCTTGATTGTGGAACAATTAGCCAAAGATTTTGGGGTAGAACGGATTGCAAAAACTATGGGTCGCGTGCAAAAGAAGTTCGGTGATGAAACAGTTGATTCCGCCTTCAATGTTAGCCTAAAGGTTGGAATATCAAAAGAAAAACTTCAGAAACTGATGCTTAGTGACCATTTCATCGAGCTCAAGATGGATATGAAGAATTTGGGAGGATATATGCGATTCTTGAATTGTCCAATCTATGGAAGCCACAAATACATGGAAACAGAAATGGGCACAAAAAGTGAAACATCCCAGCTTTTCTGTAAGAACTTCTGCAGGTCACATGCCCAATCAATGTTCGAAAAGTTTATTCCCTTTCCGGTAGGCGTTTCCCAACCGCTGAGAATGGCTACTGACGGGAAATGTGAATTCCAGATCAGGATCGCCCCCACTTCAGCCACGCAAAATACAGAGAAGTATGTTCCGTTGGTTGTTTCTTGGAACGTAACATTAAGGTGTAATCTGAAGTGCTCACACTGTTACATCAACGCTAACGAGGCAAAGATGGTAGATGAGTTAAGCACTGACGCGGCGAAGATGCTTATACACCAGATCGCCGAAGTCAGCAGACCTCTACTAATATTGAGCGGCGGCGAGCCTCTGCTGAGAGAGGACATCTACGAAATCATTCGATACGGTGCAGACCGCGGTTTAAGGATGGGAATGGGAAGCAATGGGATGCTCATCGACAACGAAGTTGCTAGAAGACTCAAAGACGCGGGAATGTGGACTGTTGCGATTAGTTTAGATTCGAGCATACCCGAGCGGCATGACGAGTTCCGCGGCGTTAAGGGCTGCTGGGAACATGCCGTGAATGCCATAAAAGCCCTCAAAAAGGCGGGCATACAGGTTCAGGTTAACAGCACAGTAACGCGACAGAACTATGATGAAGTGGATGACATAATGGCGATGGTGGAAGACTTGGGCGTTGAAAACTTTCACTTGTTCTTTTTGGTGCCCACCGGAAGAGGAACCGACATCGAGGACATAACGCCAAGAATGTATGAAGATATGATTACGAGCACGCTAGCCAAAACTACAAAGTATAAACTGAATGTGAAGCCTTCATGTGCTCCTCAGTTTATGCGGGTTGCTAAAGAGCAGAGAATTGACATGTCGCGTTGGGTTCGAGGCTGCATGGCTGGCCTGTATTACTGTCGCATCTATCCGTCGGGGGAGGTTACTCCTTGTCCTTACATGCCGGTTAGTCTTGGGAACATCCGTGAAAGATCCTTTAAGGATATTTGGTTTAACGCTGAGGTTTTCAAGGCTCTGCGTGACTTTGACCAGTTGAAAGGAAAATGTGGGTTATGTGAATATCGTGATGTGTGTGGAGGATGCCGCGCTAGGGCATACGGTGTACCTACAGAACATATGGACTTTTGTGGCGCTTTGCATGAGCCAACAGAAATGCAGGGCGATTACTTGGCAGAGGATCCATGGTGTATCTATCAGCCGAAGGTGTATCGTTCGGATAGCAACAACAGCAAAAAATGACGTTACCACAATGGCAACAAATTTTTTCTTTCACGGTTACAGTAAACAGGTGTGCTGGAGCGTAAATAACCATGGAAAATGAAACAAGGCTAATAGAAAAAAAGAAGAAAATTGCTTTGGTTGCTCATGACCACAAGAAAAAAGACTTGTTGGCTTGGGTGAAGTTCAATAAGTATCTTTTGAGTTTGCATGAGCTTTATGCAACTGGAACTACAGGAAAGATTATCGAAAAGGCAGGCTTGGAGGTAACTAAGCTTAAGAGTGGCCCTTTGGGGGGTGATATGCAGATTGGAGCCAAGATTGCTAACGGTGAAATTGATTTTCTGATATTCTTTTGGGATCCGCTTGAGTCTCTTCCTCATGACCCCGACATTAAGGCTCTTTTGCGTATGGCTGTGGTGTGGAACATTCCCATGGCATGTAACCGCTCTACTGCCGATTTCATGGTTTCGTCAACTCTAATGGATAAAGAATATGACAGAATCATACCGGACTACAAAAATTACAGGCAACGCCGAATAGGTGGATCAATCGATTAACAATTATAGTTGGTTGGTTGTTTGATAGTTAGTAGGGCAGGCGTGAGGATTTCCTGTTGAAGTATTCTGTGATTAAGGCTTTTGATTGTCCGGATGCTTGGTACAAGGTTCTAAATGAAATTTGGTACAATGGAAACCGTTTTGAGGTTGGGTATGGCTCTGAAGCTTCCGAGACGAAGAAGCTGAACCTGAGTATAGAAATCACTAATCCTGCGAATCGTCCTCTCGTTGATTTTATGGCTCCCTGTGACATGAAGTATGTTCAGTGGTATGCCCTGAAGTATCTGTGGTCCGGAGCAATCGATGATGAAACGTACACGTATGGAAGCCGGATGAGGGAACCGGTTGATCAGGTGGAAGAGGCGGTTAAGAGGTATGTGGAGGAGCGGAGAGACCGGCAAGTCACGTTTGTTATTCGTCTTCCCGAAGACATCAAAAAACAGTTATCAGAAGACAGAAAGCATGAGCCTCCATGCTTGAGCATAATTGACACTGAAATATTGGATAACCAGCTGCATTTAACATGTTACTTCAGGTCATGGGACGCTTACGCAGGATTGCCTGCGAACATAGCTGGAATCCAACTATTCAACGAGGCTTTAGTTTCAGAGATTAACAGAAGAGGAAACCTTGGCATCAGATCTGGCAAACTCATTTTTCATTCTAAGAACTGCCACATTTACGAGAGGCAGTATAAGCTGGTGGAAGACACAGTGAAACCCAGAGAGGACAGCAGAAGAAAAATGCTTGGATCAAACAAGTCTTGATTTTCTGAAAAAGGCGGTTTTCAACAATGAAGTATTATTAGTCTCCTAATATGAAATGCTTCGATTTATAGCTGTTTATAGTCGTGGTTGGTTAGGAAAAATGATAAAGAGGTGGAAGACTGATAAGGGCTATATGTATGTTTTAGCTGGAGGACAAAAAGAGAATGGGAAAGATACGGGTGAGAGTTAAGGCTCCCTTCGGAGAAATTGTTATCGAAGGAGACAGCGCCCAAGAAATACTCACAACACTAAAGACAATGCCGCCCCAATTCGTGAACGAGGTAGGTGGATTAATCTCCTCGAATCTGTCTCCCTCAATAAAGACGCAGCTAAACGGAATAATTGAACTCACAACAGAAGGACCAATAATCACCACCAGAGAGAAACTCACCCACTACGAAGCCATCGCCCTAATCCTGTTTGCCTCAGACCAAAACTCCAGCACAGCCACCCATATTAAGCGGCTTCTGGCTTCAAGCGGAATCAGGTCCATGGTTCCTGCTCGCCTCAACGAAATGACGAAACGGGGACTGGTCTTTAAACCTGACCCAGCGAGACCCGAGTTCAAGTTGACTACTCAGGGCGAACGATGGGTTGAAGAAGAAGTGCTGGCTAAGCTTCGAGGCGCAACCGGTTGACCAAAGAAACAGTCACCGTACACATAAAGTATCAGGAAACTGAGCAGACATTCACGGGAGACGCAAACCAAGTTTGGATAAGCATCAACAGATTCTTCAGCGAAATGATTCCTGCCCTCCAGACAGTAAAGAAAGCCCTCCTCACAGTTGACCTAGAAAGCCTAATTGAAGACTGCAAAAACGTAATCGCCGTTGCCCCTGAGGGTCCGGTTCTCCTAGTTTCTCGGCGGAAACTCACGGACAACGAAACATTGACCTTACAGCTTCTAGCAACGTACATCGGCAACAAGCTGGGGCAATCAAAAGATTATATCACTAAAGAAGAGCTGCAGGCTGGGCTCGGAAAAAACGCGAAGATAACAAGCACCCGGCTGGGCGAACTTTGCCGAGAAGAATCAGCAACAAAAACCGAAGAAGGCAATTATCGTATAACGACGCTGGGAATCAAACGGTCCCAAGAAGAGACTCTGCCCGAAATTCGAGAAAAACTCCAAAGATAAAAGCTAGGCTTTGAACCACTTGAAAATCAGGTAACGTACATCTTCGGCTTCTAGGTCGGGTATGGCAATAATGAACCGTTTACGTACAGTTGTAGCCAACCTCCCCGCCTTCACAACATCCGTCGCCGTAACCTCCTCGCTAGCCTTTCGTACCGAAATCATGTACGGCGCATGATCCAAACCCGGTCCATACTTGTAAATCGCAAAATCGCAGCCAAACTTTATGCCTGGCGTAACGATAAGCTTCTGACCCCGCAGGTCACGATAAACCGCATATTTTGCGTCAAAATCTTCATACAGCTTCCTCGCCCTTTTCCGCAACTTCGAAAAGCTGACCGCTTTCCGTTCAGGTCCTCCATAAACGCTGATTTTTTTGTTCTCCACCAGATAAACGCCCTCCATGAGGTCAAGAATCAGGGGAACATCAAATTCAGGAATTTTTGGCTTGGGAATACCTATGGGCTTGCCATAATAGCCGAGTTTATAGAGCCCAGACCCTTCCTCAGGGTTCCAAACTACAAGAAAATTGTCTACGAGTTCAGTTTCAATCTTCTCGGGCATACAACTTCACTTTAGATGGTGAGCGCCAGTATGCGAGCGGCATCCGAGGCGGCTTTAGCCTTGTCGGCGGTGTCCTCCAGATGCTGAACTACATTCAACAAGAGAAACATGGGCGGAAGTTCCATTTTGCTGTCTATGATGTCTATTTCCAGTTGTCGGTATAGACCGTCCACTATGCGTTCTGCAGCTTCAACATCTATAGCTTTCTCCAATGCTTTGGAAACGCCGTAATTTAGTGTCATAACGGTCTCTCTAAGCTTGGAGATTGTATAAAAAACAGCGTCCGAAAGCTTAATCATGTCCTCCTTTATTTGCTTCGGAACTTTCCAGCCCCTTTCCATAATATGAAGCAATCTAAATCCTATTCCTTCACAGCAGTCAGCTATTTCGCTTGTCAGGTTAGTGAAACGGAGGAAGTCTTCGCGGCTCATCAATATGGCTCCTATTTCTGCGAGCTCCCGTGAAACATTGCGTTGTGCAACATCCACGTTATTTTGATGCTTCTTGATGTCAGCGAATAATTCTCGAGCTAAATTCTTGTCGTCATTCACGAATACGGACACCAGCTGGGAAATTTTGCGGGAAATATCCACTACTTCTCTAAGATGGTCTCTTGAAACGTTTAGCGCTTGTCTTTTCACCCGTTCTTCGGTCTCTACAGGAAATACCATATCGTTGCCCCATAAATATCCTAGTTATAACCAAAATTAAATAGACTTGAGTCTCTTAAAAACACTTAGCTTTTCTGTTCTACACTGTTTCGGCGTTCAATCAGTTGCCCCAGATCCTCAAAGTCTATTTTGTTGCGGAAGTAGGCATGAAGCAGATTCGGAAGCTTGTCGATCTTGCTTCTTACCTGCTTCCAACTGTCACGGTCACGTAATGTCACGGTGCCATCTTCGAGAGTTGTATAGTCGATAGTGATTCCTAAAGGCGTTCCCACTTCATCTGCTCGCGCATATCGCCTTCCAATGGAACCTGACGAGTCCCAGTCCACAGTGAAACCCTCATTGGTCAACCTATGATAGACCTCATCCGCCTTCTCAACTAAGCCGTCTTTGTTCACCAAAGGAAAAACACTCATCTGTATAGGAGCAAGGTCACGGGATAAACTCAAAAGGGTTCGTTTATTTCTTTTTGTGTACGCATACTCTAAAGCAACATATACCAGCCGATCTAATCCGAAACTGGGTTCTATAACGTGTGGAACAAATCTTCTTCCACCACTCTCTGATTCCTTGAAGGCTGTCAAGTCTACGCCGCTGGCTTTCATGTGGCGGCTCAGGTCATAGTCTGTTCTGTAGTTGTGACCGGAAACTTCTGTCCAGCCCCACCGTTCCAGATATATCTCTTGATCAAAGCCCTGTACCGAGTAGTGGGCTCTTTCCCACTCAAGTTTTTCGATGAAACGTTGCTGTTCCTCTGGAACACCCAGCTCCACCAGAAATCTTTTGGCTAAAGCCATGAAATAGGCTTGCCATTCTTCCTTGATGATGCCCTTGCTTAGCGCTTCCTTCACCGTGATTGTCACAGGCTCAGTTATGTCCTTCAGCTTGTTTTCCGCAAGCACTAAACGTAACGTTTCATCTTCCACATCATTAATAATCAAGCACTTTTTGTCTTCTGGGTCAAAGAAGAACTCGATGTCGATGATCGTGAATTCTCTCAGCCGTATGGGACCTTGCCGTGGAGAAATCTCGTTTCTGAGAACGCGACCTATCTGTGCAACTCCCAAAGGAAGACGTCCCCGAGCACTTTCGAAGATACGCTTGAACTCCACAAATATTCCTTGAGCTGCTTCGGGACGCCCATAACCGACAGAGTCGGAGTATGGTCCAATAGTGGTTGTGAACATGGTCATGAACTGTTCAGCTTTGCTGAAGGTTCCGCCACATTCTGGGCAGCGGATGTTCCGGTTTTTTAGTTCGTCCATGACCGCTTGGAGCGTGAGTTTCTCGGTTTCTGTGTCAGTCATTTTTCCGAACTCTTGGAGCAGATGATCGGCTCGGAACTTGCGTTGACATTTAACGCATTCAACTGTTGGTTCCTTGAAGTTTTCTACGTGACCTGAAGCTTCCAGAACGTTTCCGGGCATAATCACGGAGGTTTCTATTTCGAGTATGGCTAAGGGTTGGAGGTAGAATCTTCTGAACTTGTCTTCTAGCCTTTTTTTTAGTAATGAGCCGAGGGGACCGAAAGTTAGGAAGCCGCTGATTCCTCCGTATATTTCGTAGGAGGGCCAGAAGTAGCCTCGTCGTTTCGCCATTTCGCTTATGATTTCGTATTTGTCTTTTGGTTTCACGGTTTTCAGCTCCGTAGCTATTAGTGGGATTCTATACGCCTACAGTATTACATCAATAAAAACAATGTTCATTTCAGTTTTGCCAGTTCAGCCTCAAACTGTTCTTTCATACCGCTTTTCTTGGCTAACTCGTTTTTCACTCTGACAATAATGTTTACTGGGGTTGGGTCCTTGTTCTGCAGAACTGCTAGGTAGATGCTTGCGTAGTCGCCCGTGCACAAGACTGAGAACATTTTTGCCAGCTTTCCTTTTCCCTCTGCCGTGATTTCGAGCACAGTTTTGGCTCTGGTGAATACGAGGTTTGTGGTGGTTTCTATTCTGTTTCTGATTTCTGGGGACTCTTGGGGGTCTCGGATAAGGATGACAGAACGTTTCTTGTTGAGGGTTTCTGGGGCTTCGTATCCCACGGTTTCGTTGTGGTTCAGTTCTGGGAAGCTGTCGGATTTGCTTGGGACTTTGCTGTTTTCGTTGAATTGGGTTTTCATTCGGTGGGCTATGGAATTGTATTGCCTGAAACCGTAGATTACGGGAATGGTTCCCATTAATTCTGTGGCAAGCTGTTTCGCCCTGTTATTGTCTGTTGCTACGTCTGGAGCGTTTGCTTTGGATACCTTCTCTAGAACAGCTATTGCCTCTTCCAGTTCATCTTCTATGTTAGAGAGTATTCCCAGTTTTTCCATGAGAATCGGAAGAGGAAAGAACATGTATGGAATGGCGACGCGGGGCTGCAGACCCGAGGGAATTATCACGTGGGGTACCTGCAGTTTCTTGCAGAATGCCTCAAGTTGTCCGCCCGAAGTTACTGCCAATACAGTGCATTTTCTGTGGATTGCTGTTAGGACTGCGGTTAGGGTTTCTTCTGTGTTTCCGGAGTAGCTGTTTGCGAATACTAGGGTGTCCTTGTTTACGTATGCTGGAAGAGTGTAATCTCTGCAGACTTCGATTGGAATGGGGAGCGTATCCCGGAGCCAGTCATGTATGATTTCTCCTCCTATAGCTGAGCCACCCATACCAACGATTACGATATTCTTGGGATTCACCATTTCAGGCACATCTACCTGCTTAGCCCTCTTTATCGCATCTCGACAATAATCAGGAGTCTTAACTAAATCGCCTAGCATGCCGCTCCTGTCAACTTCCTTAACTCTTTCAGGCTTGTCCAAAACAGTAACCATACACTTTTGCTCCTCTTCTAATCTATAGCATAATATGACAATTTGAATCTTTTAAAAACAAAGGTAAATCCCCTTATACAAATGACAATTTTATCTTAGAACTTGAAGGTTGAAAGCCAAAAAAGGTTCGGAAAGACGCCAATCAGGTTTTTAGTAAATGAAGAAGCAATATTGTTCGAAGGTTCACAACCAAAACACACGAATAACATAAAATGGTCAGTTTATTCGAAAAAAATGATCCACTACCCACAAGGCTATAGTACTTTCTGACGCTCTCAGCTATTAGTTAAAAATTCTGTTTGAATCTTCAATGACCTAACAAAGATAGCTAGAACACAAAAGAGAATCGAAATGTAGGTAAGAACTATATATGAAAATTCTACCTGTAAAATTCATGAGTAACAACCTAAAATCCAAAGAATAAAGCCTTGCGTCCAAAGAAACAAAATACGAAAAACACTTTGCACCAAATATTTGAATACATTTGATCCGTAGGAAAAAATTCTGGCAATAAATTTCTGATACTCAAGAAAACTAACTTTTTTTGGCAATTTTAACTGAAGCATAGGAAAAATAAACTCTTTGTTAACCCCAAAAATACTAGGGGGACAAAATCAAAAAGGTAGAAAACAAAATGAATAACAAAAGAAACAGCATTTTTCTCATTCATCAATAGGGAAAAACAACCATAAAAGCGACGTTTCAAACTAAACAGCGTTCAAGAACCCGTAATATTAAACACAACAAAGTGTGCATTTGAGGGGATAAAAATTAATCCCAAAAAAACGCACTTTTGCAATGAGGTTTACATGCGGTTATAGTGATTTTGCTAGGTGTGCAACTTTGCTTTTTATCTTATCAAACTCATGTGAGGCTTGCTTGTATGGTAGCTGGTAGGGGTCGTTAATGTGCCAAACCACAACATTGTCAGCGCACTCTGGTGACTGCCTAAGAATAGCCTGCTCATGTTCCGTTTCCATTGCTACTATCCGATCGTAAACGCAGAGATTCTTCGATTCCAAACCGTCAGGAACTGTCTTCAAGAATTCGCTGGCTCCTTCATGCTCAGCATATCTCCGCGTCAAGTCCACAACCTTGTAGTAAGCATAGGTTCCAGCAGAATCAACATCAATGTCTGGTCTAAGTTTCTTCAGTAGTGCATCCGCTAATGGGCTTCGGCAAGCATTTCCTGTGCAGACAAACAACACTTTCATTGTATACACCAATCACGAGTTTAGAACCTCTAATTATTTCGCACCTAATAAACACCAACTTTTCTTAACGGAAAAAGAAACTTATATTCGGTGACCATATTATAGCTTCAATAGATTAAATAACAAGATTCAATTCACCAAAACAACTAAACAACCTTAACTGCGATAACTAAAGCTTGGTGAGCCAAAAGATGAAAGTGGCCAAACTAACATGGGAGTTCCCGCCAAGAGTTGTGGGTGGAATAGCCCGCCACTGCGAAGGCTTAGCCAAAGCCCTTGTTCAGCAAAACCACGACGTTCACCTTTTCACGCTGGACTTTCCAGGATCACCTGAATACGAAGAAATGGACGGAGTCAAAGTATACCGTGCCTCAACAGAATTGGGGCACCCCAACTTTCTCACATGGGTTCTGTTGTTTAATCACTTTCTGTCAAAAAGAATGGCAGACGTGAGCCAATCGTTTGATTTTGATGTTCTGCACGTTCATGACTGGTTAGCCGCTTTCTCAGGAATCTCCTTTAAGCATTACCTGAAAAAGCCGATGGTCCTTACCGTGCACAGTACCGAGGTTGGAAGAGCACAGGGTCTGCATAGCCCCGACTCATTCTCTATAAATGGAATAGAATGGTGGGCAACATACGAAGCCGACAGAGTCATCGTGTGCAGCCAATCAATGAAAACCGAAATCTGTGATCATTTTAATCTGCCATGGGACAAGGTTGACGTGATTCCGAACGCGATAGACACAACACAGTATCAAACTTCCGCTGACAGGGAAATGGTTAGACAGCGTTACGGAGTAGGCTACGGCGAAAAACTGATCCTCTGCGTAGGACGCCTAGTTCCACAAAAGGGGATAGAATACTTCATCAGAGCAATACCACAAATAGCCCGACGTTATCCAGAAACAAAATATGTTATCGTCGGAGAAGGATGGTCACGAGACATCCTAGAAGCCGAAGCCCGTGCCAGCGGACATGGCAAAAAGATCAGGTTTACAGGTTTTGCTTCTGACCAAGAAGTTATTGACCTCATGACCAGCGCAGATGCTCTGGTTGTGCCCTCAATCTATGAGCCGTTTGGCATAGTTGCCCTTGAGGGGATGGCTACTGGCGTTCCCGTGGTAGCCAGCCAAGTGGGCGGCTTAGCTGAAGTAATAGACCATGATTGCACAGGAATTTTCGTGTATCCAAAGAGCCCCGAATCTATCGCATGGGGGATCGACCGAATCTTGTCTGACCCCGATCATGCCAAATTGCTAACCGAAAACGCAAAAGAGAAGCTCCACAAGGCTTATAGTTGGGAAGCAGTTGCTATGAAGACTGTTGAGGTTTACAGAAAGGTGGTTGAATAATTTTGGGCGAGAATCATTCTTTTCGTTCATACCACGATGAGCAGCCCAATCAACTACGCCTTTTGATTATGCTCCACAACATAGGAGCAACGGAATCATCCAAAGCGTTAACAATTCAACAGATTTCGGAATGGACCCGAATGGAAGCCTTGGAGCTTCAGGGTCACCTTCAAAAACTGATTACATCAGGTTACGCGCAGTCGTTTCGTTCAGAAGAAACCGACAAGTACCATCTTACAATCGATGGCATCAGAAAAGTGCTGAGCCTATACAGTTAACATCCTTAACGGCTACTGCAAAGCTTTCTTCTCTGTCTGAACCGCAGCCCTAAGTTCGGTGGCAGCGTCTTCAGGCGAAATCACGTTAATGAATATCCTTGTGCTTTTTTCGAAACCAGCCCATATAGCCAACCGGGGATAAACTTCCAGATGCCAATGATAACACTCCTCAGCATCTTCACTTAACAAAGTGTGAAAACCAAAATTGTATGGAGGATCATTCAGCAAAGACCGCAAACCACCCAAACAAACCCGCATAGTCTCAGCCAAATCCTTAACTTCGCCCCCAGACATACTCAGCATGTTTGACTGATGACGCTTGGGCATAACCCAAAACTCTAAGGGGTTAACACTTGCCCAAGGAGCAAAAACCACGAAACTGTTGTTCTCCCAAATGAAACGCGGACCCTCTTTCTCTCTCTTTAAAACATCACAAAGCAGGCACTCATGGTTTTTGTTCCAGAACGTTTTGCTTGTCTCGAGTTCCTCTTCAATCAGAGTTGGAATAAATGGAGTTGCAATCAGTTGAGTGTGAGCATGAGCGAGAGATGCTCCTGCTTCGTGACCGTGGTTCCTGAAAATTGTCACATGCTTTATGTACGACTTTCCGGAAAGGGCAGTTATGCGATCAAGATAAGCGTTTATCAAATGAACCAGCTGGGAAACTCGCATTGCCCCAGGATGTTCATCGTGACATGACGATTCTATAATGACTTCGTGATGACCCACAGCACTTGCAAGAGCGACCCCTTCGTTGAAAGTCACAGTTTCTTCAGTTGGAGGAGTGAAAGCAGGGTACACGTTTGGTACAACTCTCACTAGCCACTCTTTATGGCGGAGACCGTTCTGATCTCTTTCCTTTCTGATTATCCCATTAGAAGAAAGATACACCAGTACCGCTGGAGGCGTCATACGCTCGTTACCCGGACAGAGAGGACAAACACCCTCCTTCAAAAGATTGCTCTTAACAAAATCTGTGGGTCTCTTCTTACGTTCTTTAGCGATGACAACCCACCGATTCAGCAAATAATCTTTCCGAACTTCGTTACTTGCCATTTTTTCTTCCAGCTAAAGACACTATGTTTAGGCAGAAGAATCCTCAGGTTTTTTTGGTTTTAAGAGTTCAGAATAGCGTTCAATCGTTGACTTTGCAGATGCGTCCCAACTAAAGAGTTCAAGAACACGTTTCCTGCTGTTGCGTCCAAATTGAATCCTTTTCTCAGGGTCTTCGATGGCACTTGTAATTCCCCAAGCAATGTCCGTCGGGTCGTTCGGGTTGATGTGGAATCCGCATTGATCAGAACCACTAATGCTGACAATCTCTCTCATTCCGCTGGTGCCTGCGGCTCCAACAACTACGGGTTTCTCCATGCTCATAGCCTCTAAGGTGACGATTCCGAAGGGCTCATAGAGACTAGGAAACGCTGCAACATCACACGCCGCATAGTGTGCGATTCGCTCTTCCTCGGGTATAAACTCGAAACGGAATTTAACAACATTTTCAAGGTGTAGATTACGAACAAGACCTTCCAGATAATCTCGCATGTCACCGAGACCAACAACCACCAGTTTTGCGTTAGGAATCTTTTGCAAGACTTGGGGCATTGCCCTGATGAGTTTATCTACCCCCTTGACCCATACGAGTCGCCCCACAAAGAGTACCATCATGTCATCTTTGGTGAGTCCATATTTTTTTCTAACATCCATAATTCGTTCTTCGCTCACTTGCTCAGGATTATACTTCTTTGGATCCACACCATTGTAGCAAACTCGAATCTTCTCTGCAGGAAAACCAGCCTGTATCAGCTCATCCTGCATCGCGTAAGAAACCGTTATGACCCGGTCTGCCATCTGTCCTCCCCTGTTTTCTATGCTTCTGACTACCCCTGAGCCATTGCCTAATGTTCGTCCTCTCTCGTTGGAGTGTACATGAAAAACCAAAGGTATTCCCAGCTCTTTTTGGATAGTTATGCCAGCAATAACTGAGAGCCAGTCATGGGCTACCACCAGATCAAATTTGAAGTCTTCGACTCTAACAAGTTCGTTAACCATTTTTGAGGCGCTTAGATAATTGTACATCAAAATTTTTGAGAAGAAATGAATTCCCCTGCCCCACTTCTTAACGTCTTCCGCCACTACATCCGGCAGGGAATCAGAAACGTCGATGTGGATGGGACGATGAATTTCTATTCCACGCAGAAGCTCTCTGGTAGGGAGGCTTCCTTCATCATCATTCATGGTGAAGACCGTGACATCGTGACCAAGCAAAACGAACTTACGCGTTATCTCCGCAGCATAGGTTCCTAAGCCACCAACAATTTTGGGCGGATACTCGTAAACAAACACAGCTATCTTCATTATTTTTTCACCGTTTCCGTATATCTTTTGACAGGCTAAGCAATAGAGAGCCAGTTCAGTTTTGTAGAGAAGCGTTATTTAACGGTTACTTCCCTTTCGTAAAGAACAAGTTCACCTTTTTGGCACACAAAATCGTATGCATATCCTGACTGTTCTCTCATAATAGTGAAGACCACGCTTTATTCATTGTAGAATTGATGCCACTAACAAAGCCATAACTAGAGTAATTACTAATGAGCTATTCGTACCAGAAACTCGATATATTGGATCTGTAACTCGCAGAATTAACCCTACAGGATATATCAGTTTTTGAAGTATATCTGTGCCTGAAGTAACTGCTATATATTTTCTGAAGCCTCAAGATAATTTAGGAGTTACGATGTCAGCTAAAAGACTTTCAAACGAAGAGTTCCAAACATGTCTACATGCGTTATTTGATAATGACCGTCTAAAAGTGAAATATCAAAATCCTGACGCATGGAGCGGCTACTGAACTATCAAGCGAAAACTCCAGCCTAATTCTAACGAAACACAAGATTTTAAGAATCAGGTTTGACGTCCATTAGTGCCAAGTTATTGTCCTGTCGACGCCATGAAACTGGCTAGTCTATCAAAAGTCTTTTCAAGGGTTTCTATGGGCGGCAAGAATACTCCTCTGAAGTGCCCCGAACCGTATGCTGATCCGAAGCCAGAGCCGTGAACAAAGACTATGCCCGTCTGTTCCAATAGATCACGAACAAAAGCCATGTCGTCTCTCCATTTTGACCCAATTCCGTCAACTTTAGGGAAGAAATAGAATGCCCCTTTAGGTTCTGCACAGCTGATTCCATCGATCTCGTTGAGGCACTTATGGGAATAATCTCTTCTTTCCCGTAGCTTCTTCACCATGCTAGAAATGTGATTTTGTGGTCCTCTCAAGGCTTCCACAGCTGCTTTCTGAACAGGAGTATTAGCGGAAAGCCGTATTCTCGCCTCTTTTGTGACATGCTCCCGCAGTTCCTCTAATGCTTCTTCATCCTGTCCGGTAAAGTACACGTAACCCAGCCTCCAGCCTGTCATCAAATAAACTTTTGAGAAGCCGTTAAGCCCGATAACCTGAACATCCTTGGCTACATTAGCTGTGCTCACAGGCGCGTCATATGCGATTTGATCATAAATCTCATCAGATATCAACGGGATATCATGTTCTCCCGCCAGATTAACCATTGCCTTGACAGTCTTCTTGTCGTAAAGTGCTCCGCATGGGTTGTTAGGGTTTATGATAACTATCGCCCGTGTTGAGTCATTTACCTTAGATCTGACATCATCCAAGTCAGGTTGCCATCCATTCTCTTCGGAAGTTTTGTACTGAACAGCTTTACCTCCAAAGAACTCTGTGTATGAAATGTAAGGAGGATACGCAGGACCCGGCAACAAAACCTCGTCTTCGTTTTCAACCAATGCTCCGAGGACCATCTGAATTCCCTCAGACACGCCGTTAGAAACTATCACATTCTCAGGTAAAACGTCGATGCCGCCAACCTTTTTTTCCTTCTCGCAGATTGCGTCTCTTAGTTCAGGAATGCCCTCTGAAGGAGAATACGCATTGAAACCCTCTTTCACTGCCTGAATTAGTGCCTCTTTGGTGTGCTCAGGCGTTTCGAAATCAAACAACAACGGGTCTCCAATGTTAAGATATATGACATCTTTTCCTTTCTTTTCCAGTTGCCTAGCATGCCCTATCACATCGCGGATCGCATATTCAAGATTCTGCACTCTTTCTGTGATATTCAACGCTCATGACCACAGCACGATTGATATTCTACAATAGGGAAACAAATAGTATTGATATTTTCTTCAGATTTGTGAAAATTTAAAGAAAAAATCTGAACTTTCATTGTCATCCCACTTCTTAGCGTAAGTGTATAAAGATAAACTTAAGGTTTTACCCCTTTAATCTGTCAGTTTACAGACTATCTAAGCAAATGTTAGCTTTTCACGAAGAAACTACTTTCGGGCATATTGGTCGTAACCCGCCTTATGATTTACTAAACAATAAAATCCTTTCACTTTTATTTACTACACAATCAGGGCAACAACGAATGGTAATCACAAAGGCTCCTCATTTAGTTTATACTGTGAATGCATCTCCTGCCTTTGGCACTACAGCTTTAAGTCCAACTTCCGTTTTTATCCATTCAGCAAACATTTCGCAGTTCGCTTCTTCTCCATGTACCACATAAACGGTCGGGTTTCCCTTCAGGTCCTTGACTGCATCTTTGAGTTCGTTGGCTCCGCTGTGAGATGAGAAATCGAAGCGCTTCACCTGAGCCTTAACATTCTGCACGTTCCCGTCAATGATGCATTTTCCTGAATCAAGCAACTCCCGTCCAGGAGTTCCAGGAATCTGGTATCCTACGAGGAAAACACCGTTCTTGCTCTTTTTTCCAACCTTCTGGATATAAAATGCAGCGGGTCCTCCCTTTAGCATTCCTGCCGGAGAGATAATTGCCCCCGGCTTACCTGCTATTTTTCTGCGGTCCTTCCATCCGTCCACCCAAGCCGCGGAGCGAAGAGCCCTAACAAACAATTTAGGGTCCCGCATATAGGACGGGTGATTCATCATTATACGGTTAACCTCACGAGCCATGCCATCCATGGCAACAGGATACTCAAAATGGTTAGCAGCTAAGACACACGCTATTTCTTGTGAGCGTCCTACGCTGAAGGCGGGAATCAATGCGGTTCCTCCGTTTTCTACGACACGATTGACGTGTTCCACGAAGTCTTTTTCTATCTCTTTTCTTTCAGCGTGAACCTCGCTGGCGTAGGTGCTTTCAATGATTATGGCATCGAGTTCGCCGTAGTCTCGGTCTGCGCCAGAGAGAAGTTGCGTGTCCTCAGCATTATAGTCTCCCGTGTAAATAATTCTTTTTCCCTCTGCTTCTATCAATACTTGAGCACCTCCTGGTAGATGCCCAGAGTTCACGAGCTGAAATTTCATGTCTCCGACGATTTGTTCTTTTCGGAAGTCAACATGAACACAACTTTTCATCATGGTTTGCAGTTCTAGGAATTCGAATGATAGGTAGTAACCGGATAGACGTATAAAGTCAGAAATTAGTGGCTTGGCAAGATCGAATGTTAGTTGTGTTCCGTAAACTGGTTTCTTGTCTTGAAGGTGAAAGAGCGGAACACCACCTGAGTGATCTAAATGGCTGTGAGTTAGAATTATAGCGTCTACCTCTTTGGGTGGAATATGCATAGGAAACCCGGGCTCATCACTTAGCATAACGCCATAGTCAAGAAGCAGCTGATTCTTTTCAGATTTAACTGCAACACATGCTCTGCCAACTTCCCGTGCGCTTCCTAGAAATCTGATTTTCATCGGGATTGTTTTCATCCTCCGTTAAGTAATGTTACATGAAATATTAAATTGTTTAAGTATATGCTGTCATTTAAACAGTAACTTTTCGTAGAATTCTTTTGACATCGTCATATTTCAAAAGGAAAGCTAAAACCTAGTTTATAGCGACATTACTGCTTCTTGTATCACATCTGCAAGATGTTCTATAGTACTTGTAGCCCATGGGTCTCTTTCTCGCAACGTAACAAAGAGAACTTGTTTCTTTTTGCAAGCCCGTCTGCAAGCTGCCGTAACCTTTCCTTTCCAAACTTTTGGGTCACGAAGCAGGATTACCCGTTCATAGCCGATTTTTGTGATGTATTTTGACACCTGTTTCGCTACATACGTTATGGTTTCAGAGTCGAAGGGGTATGCAATCATGTTTTGTGACAGAGGATAAACGTCATCTAGTTCCGTGGGTACTACGCCAAATGGTGCCGCATACGTGCAAATGTGAACGAAATCAACTTTGTCGTCGATGGTCTGTTGTAATTGTTTCATGACTGTTCCGTGTTCTTTCGAGTTATGGAATGGTTTCTTTCTGGTTTGCGGTAGCAACAAAAGAATCTTTGCTTCAAGTGGTGCAGAGTACCTTTCAAGAAGCCTTCGTTTGTACCGGATGACCTCTGGACGGGCTAATCCCAGTGAACTGAAGAAGAAGATTCCGCCTTTTTTGGTGACAGGACTATGCTTCTCCATATATTCGCTGTATTTTGCCACTTTTTTTAGGGCTTGAAGAAGAGACGGATGCCCATGTGCCCTCATTTCCATGTGTTCCCAGAGGCGCCCCTCAGTTATCGCCTGTTTTATTCGCCGTAACTCGCAGAAACTAACATGAAGATTATGCTCAGCAAGCAGCTTTTGCCGCTCCTCCTTTGGTAGGGCTCTCACAGTTTCTGGATCAGTTTTGTTGCACACTGGACATGAGCATGGGAAATACTGCATTTTGTCTAGTCTTGCGGTGCCCGACTCTGTCAAGTAACGGTCTTGCCGAGCAAACAGGGCATATGCTGCTGAATCAAACAGGTCGCATCCTAGGGCTACTGCTAAAGCGAACATAAAGGGGTGACCGGCGCCAAAGAGGTGAAAAGGACGTTCTGGAGGCAGATTCATCTTTGCAGTTACAATCATATCAACGAGTGTATCAAACTTGTATTGCTCCATCACTGGAGTTGGGCTACCTAAAGCGTGAATCTGAAAAGGCAGTTTTCCCATCTCTCTTGCTGACCGTGCAACAAGGTCGAGGTATTGTCCGCCCTGAACTGGACCAACCCATGCTAAGTCGTCGCGGCTCTTCATCTTCTCTAGCGCTTTTGCCCGTTTGATCGTCTCTTTTACGGTGTATCTTGCATATTCTTTGGAGACGCCCCATCCTGTGGGGATGTCCAGTATAGTGGCTATGTCCGTGTCTATAGTCTCTTGGAAGTGCACGATTTCTTTGGGGGTGGTTTCTACGCCTTTGTAGATAAGAAGCTGATAAGCGCCAGAATCAGTCATAATTGACCCGCTGAAGTTCAAGAATTTGTGGAGTCCTTTTTCGCTTGCAGTTTCTTTGAAGTTCTTGTTTATTATGTAAGCATTGGTTATGAGGGCTCTGCAACCAAACTCTTCCTCCAAAGTTTTAGGAGGAATCGGCTGAATGCTGGGATTAATTACAGGGAAAAGCAACGGCGTCTCTACGACTCCACTTTTGGTTTCGAACTTGCCTATCCGCGCCATCAAATCTCTGTTTACTATCTCAAAGGACATAACGAAACCGCCAAGACACGCCTTATTAAACTAGTGTCTCAGAAGGACTCATTTATTAATATTTAATCTCAAAAAGAGCAGTATAAAGAAAAAAATTAGTGCTCCGTTCACAGTCCTATCTTTGAAGCGATAGTTTCTTGACGATTTTAGAAAACAACAGTGGCAGTTTGGATATGCTTCCTTTATTGTCTTCACAATTTCGTGCAGGATTGTATGTAAGAGTGGTAGAGGTAACTCCGACTACATCAGTTTGAAGCTGATCAAGTTCTTTTTCTAACTGTTTCTTTGTGGGTTTGACCAATTGGCAGTCAATAACGTCAACGGTGTATCCTTCCTTTTCTAGAACTGCAGCCAAGTATCCGATGCTAAGCGGGATGAAAAATGCCTGAGGAGCCCACTTGGGTACGGCGGATTCACAAGGGTTACATGAGCTTTCAAGCGGTTCTTCCTAAATTTGTTGGCTAACGGAAATTAGGTACACGCAATATTTATCTCTTATATGAACTAATATTGATAATGTTTGGGTTTTCGGGGTTATTGTTTAATCCCCAAACGCGCGCACATAAACAATCGCATTTATATTGAAAAGTTATCTCTTAGTTGTGCTGGTTCCGCTGGAGGTTAACGTGTATGGTCTGCAAAGTTCAAATTTACGAAAAACCGGTCTTGAATGACCCAGTGTTGATTGAGGGATTACCCGGAATCGGATTTGTCGCAAACATCACGGCTTTACAGCTCATCAAAGAGTTGAATGCAACACTGTTCGCGCAGATTCAATCATCCGCATTCCAGGACCTCGCCATGACAACGGGCAATGGAGAAACATACTTTCCAACAAACCAGTTCTACTATCACAAAGGAAAAGATGGCGAAAGAGACCTCATTATCCTCTACGGCAACACACAAGCCCTGACAACGGTTGGGCAGTATGAACTCTGCGGAAAAATTTTGGACATATCCCAAGAAGTTGGATGCAAATACATTCTGACCGTGGGTGGACTAAGAAAGGAAGAAAAAATCGAAAAACCAGGACTCTACTGCACAGCCTCAGACAAAGAAACATTGCAAGATGCTTTGGACCTCGGCGCCAAAGTCATGAAAGGGCACATATTTGGGATAGCCGGGCTCCTTGTCGGATTATCCAAATTAAGGAACATGAAGGGTCTCTGTCTCTTAGCTGAAACATCTGGCTTGTATCCAGACGTAGTAGCTACGCGGGAGATTCTGAAAGCGCTTAACACGATGCTGAATCTGAAAATAAATCTGGAAAACTTAAGCGCCGCTGCGGAAGAAACGGGGGAAATACTGAAGTCTTTCGGAATTGTTTCTCCTTCTTCAGTAGAAAAAAAGGATTGTGAAGCGGATTTCCGCTGGTTTATTTAGCTGCTGCTTCTTTAGTGAACAAACCGTGGACTCGTTGCACGCGCTCGGCTATCGGACCTGAACCCTCTGTTACGCCCTTTTCGGTTACTTTAATCTTTTCCATGACCCAGATGAAGCCCTGGTCCTCGTAGAGTTTAACCATTGTTGGAAAGACCTTTTCGAGGCGTTCGGATAGAGCCTTCAAATCGAAGGGTTTCTCGATGGTGAAGATTTGGGCGAGTATGCTGCCGTTCAGGAAAATTTTGTGTGTTTTTGTGCCTTTTTCGTCCTTAGCGTCTGATAATGAGAGGTTTAGAGTATCAGGATCCATTCCAGATAAGGTTCCGCTATATTTTTTTCCATCGGTTGTAATGACCATGACTGTTTTGTCAAGGAGTGACCCGATCTCTCCATAGAACTTTCTTTTAGCTACTGACATATTAACACCTAGCCACTAAATAGAAAGAGAAGAACTTATTTATTTCTACACAAAACAAGAAAATAGTTGCCTTTTTTGACCTATAAAGCAAAAAACACCAAAAAAGAAGGGTTCTAAGTGTCCGCTCAGAATAGTCTCTCCGATTTTTCTATTAGGCTTCTATTAGCAGTGCGATGTTGAAAACAAGCTTTTTCTACAAAGCCGAACTAGAGGTACAAATTCTCCGCGTTATCTTTCATGCTTTTTAGTTTCTTCATTAGCTGCTGTTTGCTCTCTGATGAAACGGTTATTTTGTTGTCTTTTTTGACATAGCTATTTCTGTTCACGAAAATGATCTTTCCGGGTTCCAGATCATCCTGAAGATCGACATTGGGACCGACCATGCTCTTGGGACCAATCTTTACGCCCGGTTCTAGACAGGCGTTGATGCCTGTTTTGCAGTTGTCCCCTATTATGGCGCCCAGCTTGTTTGTGCCAGAATCTATCCGCTGATCTCCAATCCGAACTTTGACGTTCTTCTCGTCGAACCGGAAGTTGGCGGTTATTGTTCCTGCGCCGAAAAGGCAATTATCGGAGATGATGGAGTCACCAATGTAGTTTATGTGGAACCAGCAGTCGTCGCCGATAAGAGAATGCTTAATTTCTGTTGAGAAACCCACAACGCAGTTGCTGCCTAAAGACGAGTAATCGCGAACCAAACTGTTGCCCCCAACAACGCTGTTTTCGCCGATGTAACAAGGTCCTCTTACGCAGGCGCCCTCAAACACTTTTGCTCCTTTGCCTATCCAGACGTTTCCTTCAACTGTTGCGCGCTCAGAAATCTTTACGCCTTCCTCGATTTTCTGCTGTTTTATTTGATTGTCCATGAGGTGCTTGTTTATGGTGAAGAGGTCCCACGGATACTTGTAGCCTGCAAAAAATCCGTCATAACTAACAGCTTTAACAACGTTCCTATCTTTGATGAACCTGAGTATCGCATCCTCATACTGGTGATCCGAAACAGGAATCTTCTTGTAGTAATCAAAAATTTGTTTAGTTAAAACGTAAACGCCTACCACAGCCAAGTTGCTTGGTTGTTTGCCCATTGGAGGCTTCTCAACAAAATCTGTTACCCGCTCATCCTCAACGCGGATTATCCCAAACTTCCACGTTTCTTTTACTGGCTTGCAGGAGAGAACAATCTCAGTGTCCCCTTCCCTAAATTGGCGCATCATCTGTTTTATCAGTGAAGCCTCGAAAATATCGTCAGCATTGACAACAAAAAAGTTGTCTTCCGCCACGCCCTCTGCGGTTTTGAGGGCATCCGACATCCCCAACGATTCTTTCTGAACCGTATAATTGATGTTGACTCCGAGTTTGCTGCCGTCTTTCAGGTAATTTTTTATCTGTTCTCCACGGTGACCCACCACAACAACGTAATCCTTTAAGCCAGCTTCCTTCAAGGTGTCTATGACATGATGAATGAGAGGCTTTCCTAAAAGCTTGAACATGGGTTTAGGTCTGTTAACTGCAAGGGGAAAAACCCTCTTTCCCTCTCCTCCAGCAAGAATGATTGCCTGCAATTAATCACCTTTCATTGCTTTATTCAGTTCCTTGACCGCAAAATCGTAAAGTTCCTTCAGTTTATCTTCTGTCCTAGCTTCTGCAGAGATTCTTATTACCGGCTCAGTGTTGGATGCCCTCAAGATTACCCAGCCGTCCTCTTCTATCAACTTCATTCCATCAATATTCAATGTCTTCAGCCCATACTCCTTAAACTGGCTCCGCAGCTTTTCGATAACAAAAAATTTTAGGTTGTCGGGGCACTCGAAGTTCTTCTCGTAGACTGACGGATACTGCGGCAGGGAAGCAACCATCTCTGAAAGTTTCTCATCACTTTTTGAGAGGATTTCAGCCAACTTTAGGCTTGCAAAAACGCCATCATCCATGCCGTAGACATCAGCGAAATAGAAGTGACTGCTCTTTTCTCCACCCAACAGAGCCTTCTCGCTAATCATCTTATCCATTATGAATGTGTGACCAACCCGCTCAACGATGGGGATTCCGCCAAGTTTCTTCACGTATTCTTCAACAGCCATAGAGCAACTTAGCTCGTAAACCACCTTTCCGCCACGATGTTTCTGGAGAATGTCTTTTGCAAAAATCAGCAACGTCAAGTCTCCGGGGATTAGGTTCCCCTTTTCGTCGATGAACACTGCTCTGTCGCCATCCCCGTCATATCCTACTCCAAAATCCGCCTTGTGCCTAACCACTTCATTCATTAATTCACCCAAAGTCTCCGCATTCGGCACAGGTAGATGCGCTGGAAAAGTGCCATCCGGCTTTTTATTCAAAGTTAAAATGTCACAACCTATTCTTTCGAATATGGCTGGAGCTACTAATCCACAGGTACCATTTGCTGTGTCGGCTACAACATTAAGCCTTCTTTCAAGTCGTATCTTGCTCTGAACAAAACCTTGATATTCCCTGATAATACCCTCATGACATACTGCTTTTCCTCTCGGTTCACCCAACTTTTTCGGATCAATTCCCTTCGCATAATCTCTAATCGTTTCCATGTCCTTACCGTAAATGCTTCCTTTTTGTCCCCTGAACGCCTTGAATCCGTTCCATTGGGGCGGGTTGTGGGATGCAGTAACCATGATTCCAGCGTCCTTCTGGAGACGATTTGCGGCAAAATATAGTAGAGGAGTTGGAACAACGCCTACGTCCGTTACGTTACAGCGGGAAATGAGTCCAGAAACTAGGGCGTCTCGAAGTTGTTCTCCGCTGATTCTGACGTCTCTGCCGACTACGACGGTTTTGCCTTCTAAGAAGGTGGCGAAGGCTGCTCCTATCTTGGTTGCAACTTCTTCCGTTAGGTCCTCTCCGAAGATTCCTCTTATGTCGTAGGCTCTAAAGATGTGATCAAAGTCTGTTTTTCCAGAAGCGCTCAAAACGTTTTCCTCTAAGATTCTATTTTCGGTCAACTCACTTAATATAATCGATGTTATGTAAGAGTATACTAACGGTTTTATCTTGGTTTTATTATAATTATTTAAAGACAATGAACCTTTTTTAATCATTATTTAGACACGAATAAATAATTTGTGGATTGAAACTTACCAAGTTCTATTTACCTGCAACTTGTTTTGCCTCAACCAATAAACAGTTTACCACAGTATAATTTCATTTTTTTACTAAAAAAATAGTGGAAAGAATATAATAACGTTCCAATTCCTTTTATGTTCTCCTTCAGCGATCACATTAGCAACCTCAAATTAATCATTTTGGTAGCGGGGATTAGCCTCACTTAATCGTTTAAACGACCGGGCCCTATTTGGCATTTCCATGGTATGTTGAATTAAGGATTACAATCCGAGATTCTAAAATCTTAATTATTCAAATATAACATAATTTCAGTTGCCGGGATGAACAACTTTGAGTTTGAAAAAAGAAGGCAATACGCTCATTAATTCATTAAATGAAGATAGTTTCTATGCAGAGTGCCCATGTTGTCGAGTTGCATAAGGCGATTTAAGAGAAAAACACCAAGTTACAGGTCTTAGTGAATAGCCTGGCGTCAGAGAATCAGAACATAAAAGAAAAAGTTTCTCAAGTTGAAAGCGAAAACGCAGAAATGAAAGATCGGATGAGAAAGCTTGAGGGCTTGCTTTTAGAAATGGGGAAGGCTGTTTCAGAAATGAGAAAGGGAAACTAGCCCTTTTCTTTCTCTCTTTTTTTGGATCAAAGAAACTGGAGCAACTAGTAACTTACACATTGAATGCACTTTTTTTAGGTCATTACCCCGTTACTTTAGCAGGGGGTTCTTGTAGTGTTTTGATATAGGACACCCCAAACACCATGCGTTTTCAAACTTGTAACATTCGTTACATTTTTTTCCACAGGGAGTTTCATCTTTATTTCCAAGCGCTACGTTGATGATTATGTTTCCATGGATTGGAGTTCCTAAGTAGCGGATGTAGATGATGTCCACGTTCGGGAGGTCACGGAAGGATTCAATCGTTGAGTTGATGGTGTGTTCGTCTTCTCCCCATATTGTGAGATGGATATTTGCCTTCCCCGGAGTTCTGTAGATTGTCAAAACCCTCGGACAATCCTTCAGGTATGTTTCCATTTTTATCCTGGATGGGTCGCTCTTCAGTTCCAAGCCAACATTTGCCACTTTGAACCCCAACTTCTTTAGATTCAGCCCTCCTCCAACGTTAATCATCTCCTCATTGATCAACCGTTGCAGCC